>Ga0058701_10000512_pt1 | contig 26563 bp, 18 predicted proteins | sample AgamicOrMae_FD_97039 | JGI IMG/M metagenome (GOLD analysis project Ga0058701, IMG submission 97039) | Agave microbial communities from Guanajuato, Mexico - Or.Ma.e | ecosystem: Host-associated > Plants > Phyllosphere > Phylloplane/Leaf | place: Guanajuato, Mexico | collected 2012-06-04 | reverse complement strand
GATAAGGAATAATCAATCTTAGTTAGAATCTCAAGATGTGCTCCAAAATTCTAGTTTTGATTCTCGCGATCGTCGCATTGCACTCGGCTTCGGTCCATGGGGTCGATGCAAGGCCGAAGAGAAGCGTTTATTTGGCTGCACCCGCAGTTGCAGTAGCCAGCGTGCCGGTTGTTCAAACGCACTCGGTCGTTCAACATAACCCCACATCGGTGGTAAGTAACCCTCTGTGTATATTACAATCAAGTTTATAATTAATCAAAGAACCAGCTAACCATTGATTGATATCGATGCATCTGAACACAGGTCAAAACTGAACAGGTGCGATCAGGAAACCACGCGAGCTACAGCTACACGCATGAGGTGAGGTCCAATCCAGTGGTGCACACGCATTCGCACGTAGCGGCTGCACCGGTCGCCCACGTCGCAGCAGTGCCTGCAGCCTACCACTATGCAACAAGCTACCACTACCCTGCATACGGCCACTACTACTCGCCATACTCGTACGTTGTAGGCAAATAGAGTTTGACTTTCACTTGGTGGTAATATACACCCAGCATGTATATCGGACTAACAATATTCGGTGCCTTGACCGTAGAAAAGTGTGCTCAAATCCCAAATCGCATCAAATAAACAGAGATGACGTAGTGTAAATTTCACCATCGTTCCTGGAGAGCGAATACTGCGAAAGCTTCCTCATTGACTCCGGAATCCGTCGAGGATACACCCTTGAGGCTCTCATGATCGAATTTCGGCGACGAGTTTGGGGCCAAGGCCAGCTTCCGATGGTCTCTGGTGCTATTCAACCACTCTCCATTGATTCATCTTCATCATCTCCTCTCAATGCGTTGTCTTCTCCCTCCCCCTCCTTGACTTCTATATCCCTACTCGGCGTCTTCCTCAGAACCTCCCGCACTTCTGGACTGATCTGGGGGTGCTTGTGACGCTTGACGAGCTGCAAGAGAGCTTCCCGCTGGTCGCTTGCGATGTCACGAGTGTAGAGCTGACAAAACTTTAGTAAGATTTGATGCCAAAGCACGTTGGGCTCAAAGTTGTCGTCGTAAGTGTAACGGATGAAGTGATCCACGAGTCCGTCAAGCACTCGATAAGGAAGAGCATAGTTCTTTGATATGAGGTCCATCATGAATACCCCTCTGGCAGGTGAGTATGGCATCTCGGCAATTTTTAACAATGCAGCTGCTGAATGCAATAGCGGTACATGAGACTTTTTCAGAATCGAACTAATTATCACAGCCTCTCTTAAACTGGTATCTGATGAATCTTCACACAGAGGCAAGATTATTCCCTTATAGAAGGCTGAGGGCTTGTATAGAGATCTCTTCAAGGCGTTATACATATGGAAGTTGAGCTTCTTGTACTCTTGGATGTCGTCACGTAGTCTCGGGAGTAAGATTAAATTGAAAAATCTTTGCGCCATATCATCTTTGAGATTGGATGCAAATAGTTTGGTAGCCTCATATATGGTTGCGGCAGACCAATTATCAGGCTCAGTCAGTTGCATTATTTGTTCCCAATTAGTGAGAGTCGGTATGATTTTGAATGCTTTCGGTATCGTCCCTGAACGATACTTGGCCATAACCTTACCAACATTGCGATATAGATCTATAACCTGAGGAGTTAAATTCTCAGACCTCCGCTCACCGAATAGTGTATCGTCGGCGTTGAATTCAGATTCCAACTCCTCCTTCTTCGCCGAAATTCTCGCAAGAATTTTCGAAACATCTTCCTCATCCATTGTCGATATTAATATTTATTCTTGCCGAAGTGTGAGAAATTGATATTTAGACGAATTTTACTGAGCTTTCCGAAGTTAAATTCCATAATCTTTCGATGTAACACGTGTCTCTGAGATCGCGCGACATGCGGCTCATGAAAATTCATGTGCTCGTTGGTTCATCTGCTAGCTCCGTCGCCTCTCTCAGCTGGCAACCATCTAGTTTGATGTCATCGAGTGAATCTGACACAATTCTCGTGATCAATAGAAATTAAGAGCACCTTTATTATTTGATCATTGCCGTAATCCCGTAATGATGATTCCACTATTTGAGACCGAGGGATTTTCTCACCAGTTTATCGGCTATCTCATTGAACCTTTTTCTATCTTCGCGCCACATTTTGGCAGCATCCACATTTGCCCCACTTTCATCATTCGGCTCGGCTAACATAGATATCACAGATAATAACACTTTTTCCACACTCTGAACAGGAGACCATCTTTCAGAGCTTGACTCATATCCCATTGGATCGACACCGGGCGCGTGTAGAATCGATATGCACACTCTGCCATCTGAATATATATTTGGGTGGAAAATCTCGCTTGTGAATTGCATCTTGGGTGGACTAAGTGGATAATCAGGAGGGAATGTTAATTTGGCGCAAAACACGCCTCCTTCGAAGCATGTACCCTCAGGTCCTAGAATTACAGCCTCCCATTCAAAGAAGTTCTCTTCATCAATTGGTCCTGCCGTAATTCCATCGGGGGGATTCAGAGTTAATTGTTTATATTCAGCCATTAGTCTTCTTAATGCTGCACCTGCCATATTCTTGAACAAAGCCGAAATTGTCCGCTTATTTCAGAAGGCTAAATATTACACTAGTTTTTGAATACTCCTATTCCCTAAGTTGTCCTGTCAGCTGTCTTACAGCCCCTTCTACGCAAGACTCAACAGAGCGGCTGACTTTGGACCCGGCGAGCGTATGAGAGAGCGATGGTTTAATATACAGTGCGTCTTGTCACCATTAATCATACGCCAAGCAACTGGGGAACCTAGAACCATCGGCAAAGGGACATCCGGACTAGAGATCTGTCAAACAAACAGCGAATCGTTTCCAGTTTGTATTGCGACATAATAATGATCATACAGACTGGAATTAATCGAACTTAATCTCTGAATAATCATCGGTTTCCGATGACACATTACCCGGGTCTAGTCTATCTCTGCTTTATAGAATGCAGAAATATGAACTGCACCTAGTCCGAAGGTTTCAATGGTTTTGTCTCTCGTTTGTTCAGAGCCTTCATGTCTCCGATGGCGACCCGTTTCCGTCCGGTGAAACATCGACGAAGGGCCCGGGGTATGAAATCCAGCCCCTCTGCACAGTCTAGACTAGATGTCGGCCCGACGGTCACAACCATGGGAACCGTCCGACTGGGCACAGTTCCGCTGCCTATCAGCAAAACTCTCCACTGCTCTAGAGCAATCAGTCGGCCAAATCATCCTCCTTATAGAATTTCTTTTACAAGACTTATCAATCTATTCTCCTTTCTACGTAGCAAAGAGTCTAAAGAAATATAGCCTGATGGAATCAAGATGGCCAAATATAATTGCCAGATTTACTAGTAGGATCTAGTTGCGGATTGAAAGATTGGATCTTTATTGGTTTGGTTTTCAATCTTTTGAACTTTTTGATCAATCTAGATTGGTGACGAGGTTCCAAGTGAACGGGTAGCTTCGCCGAGTTTTAATTCTCAACACCTTACATTAGTATTCAAAGCTATCATTAATGGTACGGCAACAATTGGTTGAGCGTAGGCTTTTCTGAGCATTCTTGTTGTCCGAATCACTGAACACAATTTCTGTCCGACTGATCATATCAATTAATTTCCTGTGGTCATTTCAACTGTGGACATGAATGACGATGACCGACTTTCACTGATATCTACAAGTCGTTCGGATAATGGAGTACCGATCGTGAGTTTTCTGAGTGACCCCGATGGAATATCAGGTATAATCAAGCTGTTGTTACAGAGGAAATATGTCACTAGTTATGTCATACCAGAGCATTGGCTTGTTTTACTAAGCTCAATGTGAAGGCAATGATATCTTTGGCCAAAGAAGCGTCTACTTTTCTGAGTTTTAGATAATCGGCCAGATTGTTAGATAAATACAAGTCTCTAGTTAGAATCTTCTCCATCTCGAGTTGCCGGTCGGCGTGAAGAATTTGCCTGAAGGAGGAATGAGCTTGCATCGGATGGTGACAATCGATATTCTGATGATGGTTCAACATGGATGTGCTTGAGGTGGTGGGTAAGTTCTCAAAATATTCAATCGATGCGTCTGATTTACCAGCCGCAAAACTTGTTGATTGCGGGGTTCGGAAAGGGGCTTGGAGAGAGGCTAAAGGAGGTGCCAACGAGGATGCTGCTAACATTTCCAGTCGTGCTAATTCATGGTCGAATGACCTGGAGAGCAGAAGTGAGTCCAAGCTACTATTTTGTGAGGGGATACTTGCGGGGTGGATAGCTCTCTGCTGGTTGAGAGAATTTTCGAGAGATGGATTTGCGAAATTGATGGGTGAAATTTGAAAGAGGCTTGAGGGGAAACTGATCTGGCCTGATGTAGAAGCGCCTTGTGAGCCCTGATATGGTATCGTCGGAGGAACTCGATGGCTTCTCTCATCGATGGTGACTGGATTCAATCTTGACCTTTTTCTCTCTTTTGATAGCATACCGTGTGTGTCATGGTTAACTATTTCTTGATCTGAGGTTCTGTGAACTTTGCTCTCCATAACTGTTGCTCTCACTGGCAACTTAGAAAGAGTGATCTTATTCTCAGTTGCCTTACCCGTCATTTTGTGTGAGCCTATCACTGATTCAGATATGGACTTCAATCGATTAAATTTCACCAAGAGTTCGTCATCGTCCAAATTATTCATCGACTGCTTCCTGGACAAGTGGATATAATCTCGCCAGTTATTCGAATCAAAACCCCAATGGCAGACATTTGTCTCCTTGTTCCCGTGGGTATGGCCGATGAAGCGACGTGGTGATAAGAGTGCGTGACAACTTTTACACTCGATGCATTTAGAGTTTGCATTATCCAACATCGATGGATAATAAAAACCATTGCACATTCCGAAACACTTATGATAGACTTGAATCATGAGAGTTGATGACGCGGCACGCGCCAGATTTAGGATATTTGGTTGAGCCTGACTCTCAAAAAGTTCTGGTTCCATTGCACTGCTTGTTCCGGTGCGAGCTCTACGAAGTTTGTAGATCTTACCCAGTTTGTCATAGTTCTCGGAACATTCCGGGTCATCTGGCAACTTGTTCTTAACACCTTGCAACCGCTCTGTCAAATCTATTGTTTGACTTTTTGCAGATGTATCTTGCTCAGGGTTAGATTTGTCAGAATTATCGTGAGTCCCAGAATCATCAGCCTGGGGCTGGCTTGTATTACGCTCTGTCTGGGATGCACCCGCCTGGGGGAGATCAGATGTTTTGAATGATGATTGTTCACACAAACTTGTGCCAGTACTAGACTGACTTTCATCTTCTGTATCTGAACCAGTCTCACTAGTTACAGTCAACCGATGACGATTGGACTCGAATTTTTCATGGGTTGACAGATCGAACAATCTAAGACCAATTCGATCGGCCTCTGAACGCCTAATTAGAGAGCAAGATTTAGCGTTATTAGTGATGACGCCAGCTTTCTTGAAGCCTTCCAGTTGTTTGGGGCTTGCGTACGGCAGGTCCTGAAATGTCTCTTCTATCATTTTAATTACTGTGTCTCGCGGAAAGTCCTCTTGGAGACGGTTAAGAAACTGAGGTAAGCAGAGATATGCTTCACCATCGATGTTATATGAAGCTATGGAATAACCCTCAATGGATGTAAAAATGGGCAGGTCCAAGATGGATCTGACCAGATGAGTTCCAACTCTATTGGCCGATTCATCGTCCTTAGCTTCATCAGTCTTGAAAGTTTGTTCTGCTTGCTGATGCATTCCTATTATGTCCATCTTTGATAGATCTTGTTTACCGTCTTAGAAACATTTGATGGATCCTCCCTCAAATATGATAGCTACAATTGGAGTCATGTAGATCCCTCATACATATCTCACGACGATTTATATTCATTTAATAAACGAATATTATTTTTTTTTTAACTCTAACCGATATGAGAGTAAATTCAGACAGGATATTGATATCTTCAGTTAAGTCATCACTATTAAGATATGATAGAGTAAAAGTAAACCGTGGGAATAGATAACGACAATCAGCGTCTGGCTAATCCATTCCAAGTCGAAGCTCGGGAATGAATTAGACTAGACATCAGCTAGACAGAATTGCATTGGCGACGCTCAGAAAGGACAAGTGCACACATTGTAGAGGGTTCGGCAACGCCGTTGCAAGGAACATCGAGCGCATTTATCATGGGTGAAGCAGGCCTGTGTGCAGATAGAAAGGCTGATAGTGAACGGCAGACATGGGGGGCATGGATGATTCTCTGACATCGGCTCGTCAAAGCCAACACTGAAGAGACTGAAGGAATCTGCGCATGAGCTACTTGCAGCTTGATCGAGCCCTACACAAGAGATAATGTATCCTTAGAGTATCTCTTGAAATATACTGAAGACAGACCAAATCTCATGCGCAAACGTGCTAACTCTGCGGTTGAAGTGCTTTCAGGTTATTTTGGCGCAGAATTCATGCCTACGCGTCGCACCCTTCGCGATCTATTATCGTCTCCTGAATATACGATCAGACCTATTTATCTCGATGCATCTTTTTAAATATCCTTGTTATTATACTTAGATACTTCTCCTTTGGGACATAACATAACATCAATACTTTCCTCACCATGTAGGCTTGATACAGTGTTCTGTTGAACCAGATTTTGTAGCCGTAGGCTACTTGTTTTCATCGCACGTGGTCTATGAATTTCCATCCCATAAGTATCTCTTCTACACTCGGAAATGGTAGATAGACATGAGAGAGAGTTGCTATATCTACTCGAGAGGAACAAGGTATTGGTTGTCGTCGGGGAGACGGGCTCTGGAAAGTCCACGCGCATCCCCGAGATTCTCTTCAAGGCTGGTATCTACAACCAAGAGAACGATGTGATCGACGAGTCATCATGGCTTGCAAAATGCCATAAGCATCAGCTGATAGGTGTTACGGAACCAAGACGGGTTGCAGCCACCCAACTAGCTCAAAGAGTTGCCTCGAACCTGAAATGTCCTCTCGGATCCATTGTTGGTTATGCCATTCGCTTCGAGGACGTCTCAAGCACGGAGCATACACAGATAAAATTTATGACAGAGGGTCTCCTCTTGCGGGAAATGATCCACGACCCATTGCTTAATAGATACTCGGTCTTGATGATCGACGAGGCTCACGAGCGCAACATCAATACTGATATAATTTTAGGAGCACTCAAGTCAATAACTCAGAAACGAAGTGATATAAAGATCATAATATGCTCAGCAACTCTCGAAGTTGGTGCCTTAATACACTTTTTCACCGAAGAAATCAATGATAATGGTCCTAGGCGGACACCGGCCGTTTTATCCATAACAAATCGTTCCTACCCGGTCGAAATATATCATACTGAGAACTCTGTCTCCAACTATTTGGATACTGCCGTTAACACGGTCAAGGATTTACATGAATCATATCGTTTGGCAACTGGGAATATTCTAGTTTTCCTCACCGGCCAGGATGAGGTAGAACATGTTTGCGAGCGTCTTAATGATTACGCCTACACAATAGAGTCTAGGTTGGATCTCAAGAAGTTGATTGTTCTACCGCTACATTCGTCTCTCAAGCAGGAAATGATCTCAAAAGTATTCGAGGACCATGGAAAGAAAAGTAGAGTCTGTATAGTATCTACCAATATAGCCGAAATGTCCCTAACTATTGAGGGGATATCCTCTGTGATTGATTGTGGTTTTGTAAAGCTAAAATTTTACGACCACAAAACAGGTATTGAAAGCTTGCTCAAAGTGCCCATAAGTAAAGGCGCAGCTAAGCAACGTGCCGGACGTGCTGGTAGGACAGGTAAAGGGTTCGTGTATCGCCTATACCCTTATGACGAATACCTTAAACTTGACGACCACAGCGTCCCAGAAATACAGAGATCTCCATTGGCCGAGACTGTCATACTGCTCAAATCGCTGGGATATGCAGATCTCAATACTTTTCCGCTCCTTTCGCCAATGCCAAGAGCCAACCTATGTGCCACCCTGGAGAGTCTGTACACAATCAACGCGATCGACGATACAGGCAAACTAACGAAGGAAGGTCGTCTGATGGCGCAGTTCAATTTGAATCCTCAGCTGTCCAAGATGTTGATTAGCAGTGAGTCGACTGGATGCACAAAGGAAATCTGCCATATTGTTGCATTCCTACAAGTGAAAGAGATCTATTTGAAACCTCCACGCCATAAGGCGACTAGCCTATGGGTCAATGAAAATCTGGCAAGATTGTGCACTGCCGAAGGCGATATGATATCTTACCTGAACATGTTGAATGGATTTTTAAGCAATCACTCAAGCGACAAGTGGGCGGAGAAGAGGTGCATTAATCATCGGGCTCTACGTGATGTACTGGAGATATCAGGAAAGTTGCAATCTCAGCTCAAAAATAGCGGAATAAGTATCACCGATGCTAGGGGGCGCACGGAGACTGTACAAAAGGCAGTGCTATCAGGTCTATACGCCAATGCAGCCTATTTGCATCCGTATGGTGATTACAAGACGATAAGAGGAGATCAGACGGTCTATATCCATCCAACCTCTGTATTCAGTGAGCTTTCAGCCGATGACAGGCCAAAGTACGTGATTTTCGCAGAGATCCTAAACACTACAAAACCCTACATGCGACATATAATGTCAATTGAACGCGATTGGCTTCTGGCAATTGCTCCACACTATTACAGATTTGGTACCGAAATAGACACTTCACGAGGAAGATATTGATCGTTTTGAAGTGTAACCAAAGGAAAATGATATACGAGCGCGATAATGGTCGCCAACTGGAGGCACGTTTATCAGTCCATATCAGTGAGATCTTCATTTCCTATTGTGCAGGACTTCTGTTGGATATCTTTCAAATGTTTAGATGCATACAGTGGGCCATAGAGTTGGCCACAGAGTCGCCCGATGCACTGAGAGAACCAATTGTGAGCGCTCAATTGTATCTTGGACAATGGTGATGACGGCCGATAAAGGAGCGAGCAATTGTGTGCTCAGTACTCAATTGAGGTTATCATCATTAGAAGAATGTTTGTTAACTCGATTGGAGTATCCTTGATCGTCCATAAAAATCAATACTGGACTCTCCAGATCGATTGTCTGAGACTGCTGTGAGCGCCAACAAAATGTCCATAAGTGATTGATTTTGCTTGGTGAACTTTGATCTTATTCCTGATTTGTCGATAACTCTTCTTGCTCTTTCTTTGTCAATTGTTCCAAGTTATCACATTCTCACGGCCACACATGATGCATGAGTGCTGACCGTTTGTTGAAAAATCCTACCAAATTTCCTCAATCCACTACCTCACAGACAGGGCAACGGGCCATCTCAAATGCATCTCAAATTGGCGCCGCCTGAATCAATTTGGCCACTACTATTGGCGAGTATATTGTTTCACTGTTCAGTTGTTGTCAGCAGTAAAGCGAGCAAAGATTTGGATGAGGAGGATAAATTTGAGAAAATAATAGGAAGATTGGAGCTACTATCTGAGAGATATGATGCTGCTTTGGGCAGGAGGTTAAACAAGCAAGCGAGCTGGTGTTGCGGTTGCTCTTGTTCAAATTCAAGTGGTCTTGGTGGGGATTTGAACGCATCACCAAGCATCCACCATAATGATGTTCCACATTTGCTGCCCAATAATGAGCAACAACAATCGGCAGAGATCTCTAATCCAGAGGAACGATACGGCGATGATAGTAGAAGGGAAAATTTCAAGCGAGAAAGCACACAGATTGAATCCTCTCAGTCACACACACTGATGCTCGATGATGACACGGCGTCCACTCATGGTCTCAGTGGGCAGGATTTGTTCCACTTCAATAAATTATCAAAAAATCTCAACTCTATACCATCATCCAGCTCATCATCATCATCAGTATACAATAAGTTTTCCCCCACTCACGGCTCAAGTGTGCACCAAGAGAAGGGCAAACATTACCAGCCAAACAGGGAGGATGAGCGCCCATTGCCTTTGCGTCCAGCTGGTGGCGAGGAAATGCTGAATGGTGTGAACCTGGTGTTACGCGAACACTTGGCCAGCTTCAGGCTCACATTGAACAAACTGATGAACCGGCTGGCCGACCACAACTACCAGCACAATGTCCTGACAAACCAGCTGCTCCTCGTGAAGGACGAGTGCTCCCTGGCGGCCAATTATGGGGGCCAAATGTGGCCTGCAGACTCCAATGTATCCAAGAGGAACGGCGGCTGCCCCTCGCCCGCATCACTTTGCGACACCTCAAAGAGCTCCCATGCTTCCTCTCTCGCCGACCAAGAGGCTGGCGCCGAGCCAGAGCAGCAGCAGCACCATTTGATGCGCTCCTCAGACGCCACCATGATCGTCCGGCTGCTCTCCAAGGAGCTGGGCCAGTTGCTGGACGAGCGCCTCCAACAGACTATTGGTAGTTCAAGTGTGTCGCCCATCACGAGCAGACAGCAGGCTCTGCTGCAGCAACAAGTGGAACGCCAACAACACTTGGAGCCTCTGGTGGAGCGCGAACTGGGCTCCATCAGACGCCGTCTCGACGAGATCGACTCGGTGGTCAAGCAGACGGCCCTGCTCATGAGCAAGTGGTCCAGCTTCTTCGACTCCAGACGAGAGTTCGGCGGCCGCTTCCAAAGTGGCGCCTCCTCGTCCACTGTCTCGAGGGCCACCTGCGAGCCAGTGACCATCGTCACCTACAGCAACGCCTCGAACGCCAGCGAGCCCGTTGAACGAGAGCCCCCAAGTGAGGCCACTTCCGGCCGGCCGCAGCCCGAAACTCGCTGGTTCTCGGGCTCTAAGGTGCCCAACAGGCCGGCGCCACTGCAGCAGCAGCAGCAGCAGTCTGGCCAGCGCCAGCAACAGTCTGCGGGGCCCAAGTGTGTGGCCAAGACGAGCCTTATTAGGCCGACGAGTTGCCGACAACTGCGTCTGGCGGGCGCCAACTGCACGGGCCAGTACTACGTCTTCATCGGCGGCTCCATAAGGCACGTCTACTGCGACATGAACATGGACCCGCTGGACGAGGGCGGCGGCTGGACAGTGGTGCTGCGTCGCATCGACAAGTCGCTCCCGGCGAGCTTAAGCCCAAACTCAAACTTAAACTCAAACTCGAACTCTAATTTGAGCTCGACGAGGCAGGAGAGTGAGCAGAAGCCGCGCCAGTGGAACAGGATCCTCGAGTCCTTCAGGGCGGCCCAGGTGAACTTTTCCCTCGACTGGCACAACTACAAATCGGGCTTCGGCTACCACGACGAGTGGTCCGAGTTTTTCCTCGGCCTCGACTTGCTGCACCTAATCACCGGCCACCAGTCGGAGGCGTCTCCAAGCACTGCTGAGGAAGCGGCCCGAAATGGTTCCGGTGCAAAGGTGAGACCTCAGGGCATCCAGCTCCAATTTGATCTCGAATTTGCGCCCTTCTCACCGAACGGAAGTCACGAGGGCCCAAGTGGAATTGGGCTCGCCAATGAGACGTCGAGCTTAGGACCAGCTCAAGCGAGGCGGCTCAGTTTGAGGTTCGACCATTTCCGGCTTCTCGACGAGCAGTCTGGCTTCGCTTTCGTGGTTGGCGCCAGCAAGTGCAAGGAGCACGAACGGGCTCTCTGCGAGCCAGTCCTGAGCTTGAATGGGCGCAAGTTTGCCACCAGAGACAGACTGCTGCAAGATGCTGCCAACTGCTCACAGTCCTCGCCAGTCTGGCCATCGAACATGGGCGGCTGGTGGTTCTCCGAGCGCCAAATGATGGGACAGTTATGCCCAAACGAGACGAGAAATGAGACTAGCTTTTTCACAGATCAGCTCCCCTTCAGTCTGACCAATCCGATTGGCAAGCAGCAGGAGGCCAACGTGCATCTCTACTGGCCCAATGCGACCCACTTGGGACCCCTCAGGCAGCTGGTGATGAAGGTGCGCGACCATGAGGCGCGTCTCTAGTTGAGGCCGAGGAGGCGCCAAGATGTGGGCGACCTTAGCGCCTAGTATCTAAATAGAGGCTTAGTATTTAAATAGAGACACTCAAGAGGGACACTCTATAGAAAACTCTACAGAGAGACACTCTTTTTGTGCTTGAGCTCGGGACAAATCAGCTTGAATATCAATACCAATGAATAAATCGACGGCAGACTGAGATGCGGCCAAGCAGCACAGGGCCAAGCAAGCGGGCGGTGCTGCACGCGCGGCTGCAGACAATCCCAATCGCTCAGCATGGATTTCTCCATGCAAAGCGGCCATATTTTCCCCTCATATTTTGCTCTCGCCCAGAGCCACAAAAAGGTGTCCCTTTTGTCACCAGTCCGCTTGGAGTTGGCCCAGTTTGTCGAGATTGTTTCCCGCCGGCCACAATTGCGGCCAGCCGGCGGGGCAGCTCCAAGAGAGTGTGTGTATTTGCGAGCGAGCGCGGCCGAGTGATTCATGATTGCCGGGCACTTTTCCTGCTCGAGCAGCCTCGACGAGCTCCGGTTTCCATGGAGATTTTTCCAGCCGGAGCTTGCCCTTGGGTTGTATACAGTCCTACATAGTCCACAATCCACAGTCCAGAGGAGCAAGTTGCTGGCCCGTTGGCAAACACAGTTGCGGAAGGCCAGCGAGAGAAAGTGGCTGCAAATTTGCCGGCAAAATGGGGCTCCATTTGGCTCGCCCATCGCTCACTGGACCTTTCTGGTGGCGTCCAGTTGCTTCGCCATGCCACTTTGTTTCACTTCTCCGTTGGGCCAGAATTAAAAGGCCCCCACGGAAAGCCGGCCGGCCCTTCTCTCTGGGACAGTCTCGGGGCCGCAAGTCGATCGGGGCTCGAGTGGGGCCGCCCAATTGGAGGCGCGTCTGCAGTCGAGTTGCATTTGTCCCAGTCGTTCAGTTGTCGACGGCGGGCCAGCCAACAATTAAAATGCATTAGCGACCAATGAGATGAGCCGCCCGTTTGCAAAGTCGGTGCAATGTGGGCCCGAGTGTGTGCTGGACAAATGGCGCGCCTGTGACTTCGTGAGCGCGACTGTGTGAGGGAGCGCGCGTTGCTATTAGTTAGCCTTAGCCTTAGGGCTGCATTGCACTGCACTGCATTGCACTGGGTCCACTCCGGCCGAGCAACGCCCAAAAAGGGGCCGCCCAAACTGGCGACGCCTAGCGCCTAGCGCCCCATCGCGTGCCAACCGCCAGCATCCGCCCCTCTGGAGGCCACTAAATTATTATTCATCGCGCCCTCTCGGCCAAAAGTCACCTGCAGGCTGGACTTGGGCTCGTGGGCGCCAAAGCTCGCCCATAGACTCGGCTCTGCCAATTGGCGAGCGAAATCTCGGCAAAAACTCGGCCACCACAGTCGCGCCCGCCGGCCAGCAGCAACGCCCACGCCACCCAGTCTCTAGCGCCCAGTGCTCAGGCTAGGTAGCGAGCCACTTCCGAGTTGGCAAAAGTCCCCGCCCAGGGGGCGCACTTGTTGCTATGAGCGCGGCCCTCGAGTGCCGTTCCCTTCCGCCGGTCTTTCCGGGCCGCTCGGTGTTGGATAACGAGCGGCCGGGTAACGAGGGAGGAAGCAGCCCCCTCGAGTGGGCCCCAGTGGAGTGGGCGGCCGGCCGAGTGGGCGTTGCAGGGCAATATGCGGGCGCGGCTAAGTGCAAATGGGCGCAAATGTGCGCTCGCGTGTGCATATAGCGCGCCCAGTGGAGTCACACGCGCGCACACGTTGCCCCATTGTTTTGGGCCAGGTGTGCGCGCGAGACTCTCTGTGCTCCCACACACTGTCTGCGGCCCGCCCGCCACTCGACTGCCTTCCGGCCGGTGGGGGCGCCAAGCAGCGCCGCCAACCACCGGCGAGTGTGCATAGAGCCATGCGGCCAGCCACTCGGCTCAGAACCGGCGCCAAGGGGCGACGTGCCGGCGGAGAAGGCGGGCGCCCCGGCGGCCGAGGGGCGAGAATAAACAACGAGACGAGGCACGCAACCCGTGGCCAATTTACCATGTTTACGCGCCTTTGTTTTCCTCTCTGGCTGTCCCTCTGGCTGTCCCTCCCTTTCGGCTGGCGAGAGGCACGCCAACGAGCCAGAAAAAGAGAGAGAGTCACAGAAAGACAGAGAGAGAGACTGACGTGAGTTGAGGCGCCGCCCAGTGCGCGCTCTTTCGTGCCAGGCTGCTCGGAACGCGCCCCATGGCAACCGCAGCTCGTTGGCGGCCGACCACCTCTGGGCCGAAAAGGCAACAACACCGGCGCCAAACGGGCACTATTGCGCCCACTCACGCGCCCACAACTTCCACTGCGAACATCCGCCGGCTCAAAAGCAGCCTCAAAGCCAGCTGGACGACCAATCTCGGGCCTGGAGCATGATATCTAGCGCGTTGCCGCTCTCACACTCGCCCACTTGCTGCCTTTTTGGGCCCAAAAACAGGCCCGAAAAAAGCTTTTCATACACTTTCATACCCCAAAGCTCAGGTATAAAAGTGGCAGCGGGCCCGCTCGGCCGCTCACAGTGTTTGGGGCTCGTTGCGGGCGAGCACCAACTCGTCAGCCGGCCGGCCCATGAGTGCAAACAAACAATTGGCCATCAAGTCTGAATGCAGAGATCTGAGAATCTCCGTCCCTTAGCTTCAGTCAGTCCGCCCATTTGTGATGATTCCAAAATCGAAAAAGTTCTCAAGTCAGCTCTCTGTCGCCTCGGAGACAGTCTCTCGCCTTCAAGTTGTTACTTTCTCACAAGAGAAGGCACTCAAACCGGAAGCGTGACGTGAAGAGCTCAAAAAAGAAGATTGAACGAGACAGAAGACGGAAGGAAATGCGCAAGTAGTGAAGTAGAAATTCCAGCGAAGACTAGTTGCGCTCACAGTTGCAGAAATTGCATCAATGTTTGCCTGAAGCAAAGTAAACCGTTTGAGACCCTTTCTCCTGTTGTACCCACTGTGCATTGGCTCCCCTGGCCAACCCTTGACTCTAGTGGACAACAGGATAAAGAGCAGCGAGTGGTTTACAGTCGCCCTAATCTGAGAAGCGACGCGCAAGTCTTCGAAGCGTTTTCAATCCAGATTAAGCTTCAAACTCAGATTCTGAGACAAATTCACATTCAGATTCAGTTTCTGAGCTAGAGATTGCTGGTTGCCGAATGCTGAATGTCAAATGAAATCTGTCTCCATCTATTGGAAGCTTTGAAGGCTAATAAAGTCATTTTTGGATTAAATTTCGATGAAATTATTCGCACTTGGAGCAATAGATAAAAATGTTGTTCACTCTCTGGATAAAAGTTTCCGAATTAGAGCAATGGCAAAGATCCACGAAGTGCCTCTAGATTAGGACCAGACTAATTTGTGCAGATTATGCGGCGAAATCTATGCGAAATTTATGTCTTTTTAGAGCTAAATTCTAAAAAGACAAAAGTTCCTAAAAAATAATAAAGTCACTTTGTGGAGCTTTCCCATCGGCGAAAGTCCAACCTCGTTCCATACACTGTCTCTGCTGGACCACGAATTCAGGCTCCTCGAAATTGAATTCGTATTCCCCTCCCCCAAATTTCCTTAAGTTTGAGACAGCGTTGGATCATTGCACAGTCTGAGAGCCTACAGACGGTGTGTAATTGAGCAAATGTCGCCCATCGTTAACTGTGCATCGGTGCAGATTGACTTTATTGGGTCCTTTTGCTTGTGCGCTTGGCATTGAACTCTGTGGCATTCTGTGAATGCCGCCATCATTTGGCCAGACTGATGGCCAAATAATTCCTCACTCATTTCTCCATTATAATTTAATCATTTTTCCTCCCGCAAGCTAAGCGCCTCAGGCGTCGGCTTATCGTCCGGATTATCGTAAGTAACTTCCTGTTGGAGCGGCGCAGTCTCCTGGCTGGACTCGGGCTCTTGGTCGCCTGCGGGCGGCGCTTGTTGCTCGCTGTTTAGCTTGCTGTTGCTCGCAGTCTCTCGCGAACCTACTCCCTCGGCCTTGGTGGTCTGAAAGGAGTGGGCGCCGAGCGAGCTGCTTGGCTGCTGTTCGAAGAAACAGGGCAAACTGCTGGCCAAAACTTCTGGCATTTGCAGACACCAGTAGAGCCTGTTTGCGATCTCCTCAAATTGGGGCCGCTCCTCAGGGTTGGTGGCCCAGCAGGCGCACATGATCGAGTAGATTGGATGCGGCGTGTTGTCGTGCGGGGGCGGAAGTGGCGGCGCCTCTTCCGGTCGCTCCTCCATTTGCCCCTCTTGGAGCAGTGGTTCGTTCGTTTGGCCACCTGGCTGGCCTTCTGTGGTTGCTTGCCGAAGATTGTTGTTGTTGCCCCTAAGTGAGCTTGTTGTTTGCCCAAAGGAGCTGCCTGGATGGCGTCTGGACTTGATGAACTCGATCACTTGGTGGTTGTCGAGCAGTTGCTGGTAGGGCATTTGGCCCATGGAGAACAACTCCCACAGGAACACGCCGAAGGACCAGACGTCTGACTTGGTGGTGGCCACGCCATCAAGACACTCGGGCGGCATCCAGCGCACGGGCAGCTCCTTGTGGCCCATGCGATAATAGTCGTTCGAGTAGACGTCGCGGGTCATTCCAAAATCGGCCAGCTTGGCCACTATGCAACTGTTTGCGTAGCCATTCAGGTACACTTGTTCCAGGTCCACGCGGTGGTTTGCGTGCACATCTAGTGCCGAGGGTGGCGAGCCGGCGAAGGAGCGCGAACTTGGTCTGGCCAGATACTGTTGCTCGTTGGCGATGAGCGGCGCCGAGCTGCTCGCGGTGGACTGGTTCTGTTGGCTCGAGTTTGGGAAGATCGTCTGCGTCTGGATGTAGTTGGTGGGCTGCAGACTGTCTGGATTGCCTCTGCTCGAGCTGCTCAGCAGACAGTTTCTGGCTGCCAAGTCGCGATGAATGAAGTGGCGCCGCTGCAGGTGGTCGCAGGCGCGCGCAATGTCCAGCGCAAAGACCAACAGGTCGCCCATGTGCAGCTTGAGGCGGTCGTCTTGCTGCTGCATTTGAGACTGTTGCAAGTGAGACTGCTGCTTAGGGTCGGCCGCATGCGCCGAGTGTTTCGAGTGTTTTTTGTCCCGATTTTTGAGCAGAAAATTTTTCAAATTTCCGCCCGGCATCAATTCCATCACAATGTACAGCGGCTTCTCGTCGAAGCAGACGCCCAAGAGTTGCACAATGTTCCGGTGCGACACCAGCGACATGTTGATGGCCTCGCGCACAAAGTCGATCTCGCTCATCCGCTCGTCCGTAAGCGTCTTCACGGCCACCTTCAGCGAGTGGCTCTCCAGCGAGTCGTCCTGCTCAGACTGATCGCCATTCACCACTGTCTTCCCATCGTCGCTGCAGTGGCACACCAAGTAGCCCTGGTACACCTCCCCGAAGGCGCCCTTGCCCAGCGGCTTGGTGAGCGTGAGGCGCTTCCGGTCGATGTAGTAGGGCTCCAGCGGGTTGTTGTCGGGCAGCCGAATGCTGGCGCCCAGATACTGCTGCTGCTGCTGGTGTCTGGCCGAGCCCGAAGAGGAGCCAAGCGAGCGGCCGCCCCCCTTCTGATGGTTGTGGCCAAGGGAGTTTGGGTGGCCAGTTTGCAGCTGATGCTCGAGGTGGTGGTGGTGGTGGCCGTTTGGGATGTAGTTTGGATTGACGTTGAGCTCGACGTCCTCGAAGATTGAGGTGGAGATGGGCCTTAGGTAGTTGTTGTGGATGCGGTGGAGCTCGTGCTGGTCGAAGTGGCGCCTGAGGTTGCGCTGGTCGGCGTGGTTTTGCTTGCTGTTGTGCGGCCCAAAGGGGGGCGCTCCCTTGGGGCCGGAAGTGGAGGCCGAGTGGACGCGGTGGCGCCCCTCTGGCTGGGGGCAGCAACAGGCGGCGCAGCCGAGACAGCGGAGCGCTGGAAGGAGAAGGTCGAGCAGCTTGCGCCAGGTCCACTGGAGCACGCTGCTTGGCTTCCGGCGCGCCTCCGTCCAGCTGGGAGGGGCGTGGCTCGCTGGGGGGCGCTTGTTGTGTGGGCGGCTGGCGCCCTGTCCAGTGGCGCCCCCTGGCGAGCGGCGGGCGCGCACACACAAGAGCCACTGGCTGGCGAGAAGGGTGGCCACGAGGGCGAAGAGGAGCCCGAAGAGGATGGACGTCTTGTGCTGTTCGAGGAAGCTCAGCTTCGTCCACCGAGCCAGCAGCTCCCCAGCGAACCCCAGCGGGCCCCCACCACTACCACTGCCACTTCCGCCGCCCGCCGCCTCCTCGGCGCCCATCTCGTAGGCGAATTTGCCGCTTCCGGCGCCCTGTTCGCCGCCGCCGCCGCCGCCGCTCGTCTCTAGAGGCGCCGCGTCCTGCCAGTAGGTGGCCAGATGCTGGCCCTCCTGGCGCAGGCGAGCCCACTCGCTCTCGGGCACCTGGAGGCCAAAGCACTGGGGCGACATGGAGAAGTTTGCGATGGCCACCCCGTTGAGGAAGCGGTACTGCTTGATGGAGTCCGGGTGGATGACGCTCGGCATGGCCGAGAACTCCAGCCGGTAGGGCACGTCGCGCAGACTAGCCTCCAGGTGCGGGATGGCCAGCTTGTTGTCTCGCCAGGCCGCCTGCTCGCCCTCCTGCTGGGCGAGCCTCAAATCGGAACTGGTGAGCAGCCCTATGCGCACGCTCTCCTGCTGCTGCCTCTGAGGCTGCCCTTGAGCCGCCCCCGCAGACTGTCCCCCCCTCAAGGTGTGGGCCGCCTTGGGGGCGCCACTCTGAGCCGCCTGCTCGGGTCTGGCCGCCGCGCGGGCGCCCAACTCGGCCGCCGGCGAGCTTCCGGGGGCGCCTCTTTGGGGGCCGGCGGCCGTGCGGGCGATGGGCAGCAGGTAGAGCTCCAGGTGGGCGCGCAGGGTCATGTAGGAGCGGAAGGAGATGGTGCACGAGTTGTGGTAGGCACTGTGCGGCTGGAAGTGGTAGGGCGGCACCGGGTTGAAGAGGGGCGAGCTTAGCTTGGCCACGTAGCCCAGCAGGTCGAGGAACTCGTGCGTGGAGTAAAAGTCGAACTTGGCCACCAAGGCGCCTCGGCGACGATCCAGCGCCCAGTAGGCGGCCTGTTTGTCCGCCTTCCTGGGCTGGAAGCTGCTCTGCCAGCCGGCGCAAATGGACTCGAAGGCGATGAACGAACTGTTGCTGTACAGCTCCACCAGCGGCCCCTCCAGGGCGCCACCTAGTCTCTGGCCGCCTCGAGAGCTCTGGGCACTTAGAGCAAGCCCCGAGCTGCTGGTGTCCACAATTGTGGGCGCGCTCGCCTCGTTGCGCGCGTCGAACAATATCACACTGTTGTTGCTGGCCGACCGGACGTGGAACACGGCCCTTCCGGCGCCCCCCGATCGGCCGCCCCCAGACCCATGCCACTGGGGCCAGCCCGACCGCAGACGCAGCGGCCTCAGCTGCACAGACCTCAGGTAGTCCACGATGGGCGCCTGCTGGCTGGCGCCCACTTGTTGTGCGTTCGCCTCTTCCGCTTGGGCCCCCTTGAGCTGCTTGCTGCGTCGGTGTTGAGCAAACTGGAACTGGCCCAGCAGGCACTGCGAGTGGGCCGGCGCCTTAGGCTTGGGCTTGTTGCGCGCCTTCTCCTCCTCGTCGGCCTTCACTTCCGCCGGAAGCTCGTCCGGCTTGGCGCGAGGCAATCCCACTTTGGCGTTGGAGGCACTTGCGGCGCTTGGGGGCCTCTGGGGACTGGGGGCACTGAGGGCGCTCGAGGGGCGCCCGTCGGGCGAGCTTGGGGGCGGCGCTTGGCTGTGGACGAGCTGCGAGAGGGGCGGCTTGTGGTTTGTGGCCAGTAGCGCACTATCATGCTTGAGATCACAGTTGGCCGCAGAGACGCACAGCCAGAGGAGTGTAAAAATAACCACTTGGCTTTGGTTCCCTCTCACTCTTCTGCCTGCGTGCTTGCGTCTTGCCCTTTGGACGGAATCTCTGCCCCACTCGCCACAGTCTGCGGCTGCCGAGCTCTGTCTTCCTACTTCTTGCAGCAACTCTCCCTCGTCTCTGCAAGCCGGAGATTCAAAACAAAAGCGATATTCGCCCGCCGAGCAAATACCATTGCGCGCCTCCCGCTGGCGCCCAGCCGGAAGACAGTCCGCCGGAAGACTGCCCGCCGGAAGACTGTCTGTCGGAAGACTGTCCGCCGGCTGGCCACTGGCCACTTTGCTGCCAGGCCCAATTGCTGTGCTCAGTGCCGCCCGCTGCTGTGCGCCAAAGAGCATTCTCGGAGCCTCCAATTAGACGGACAACTCATTAGCGGGCGGCCACGGCGAAGGCCAATTGGAGCCGGCGGCCTCATCAAGAGAGGAAGCCGAGTCAATATTTCACTCTCGCTTCGGCAGACTCTTGCTCATTCCCTGCTGCTTTTCCTCCTTGAACTCCTTTCAGACTGCACACTGCACACTGCAGGCTGCTCTCACGCGCACCAGATTGCCCTAAGATATATTATGAGAATAACTCGAGGCTTCTTCTCTAGCTCTTCTTCTTCTTCTTCTTCTTGTTCCTCTTCCTCTTCCGCTGGCGCTTCTTCGACTCCAAATGAGCCTCAGGACTGCCTATACTGTTTGTGTTTCGCTTGTTGTTTTGCAAAAGCCTGTCTCTTGGTTGCTCGGCCGCTTGGGTTTGGTGCAGTTTGCCTTAGCTGCCGCTGGTCAAGGCGCATCTCAGTCTCGCTTTGGAGCTTGCAAATTTTATTTTTTTTTTTGTTTTCCTTTGCTGAGCTGCTCTCAGCCAAAGGCGGCCACTTGTCCGACCTAGTGGTCCATAAAACAGTCTCTCAAGCTCGCCGCCATCCACTGGAGACAACAGTTCTATTCTCTGGCGGATGATTTACTTGCCAATGATTTACTTGCAAAAGATTTGCTTGCAAAAGATTTACTTCTTCTGCTTTGTCATTCGTGATTTGGGTCTCATCTAGTCTGAGCTTGAATTTGTTACTCATCCAGCGCAAAACGGTTGCCTTTTCCACTCCTCTAAACAAGCTAAGCTCAAGCAAAACAACTCCCAGACGGCCAGAGACATGCACTCGCTCCGTGCGGCTCAAAACAACTCTGCTGCTCGTCTGCTCGGCCGCTTTCTCGCTCGCAGTTAGACCGCAAGACGAGCAGAAGAGCCACGGGACGGACAACTGTCCTCGACGAGGAGCCGCTCGACGACTGGGCGCTATGCAAACAACTAGGTCCACTCCACTCACACTTGCAGGCGGCCAGCGGGAACAATTTGTCAAAATTTTACGCCCAGTCGCAAGTGTGGAAGTGTTCCACTCTGATGGCCTTTTGGTTGTTGTTGTTGTTGTTGCTCTTGTTGTTGTTGTTGTTTTGTTTGGGTGACTCTGAGTTGCTTGAGAGTGGCCTTGTTGTGTTGCAGGCGCATGGGCAGAGAGGACAGACAGTCCAATTTGAAAGACAAACACTTGATTTTCTGGTCTCCAGCGTTGCGTCGTGCACCTATTAAGTTGCCGTCTGTGCCCGAGAGCCACAGCGACGAGCTCAGACTGCTCTTTTGGGCCACAGATTGGCCCTCGTTCACGGCCTCAAGCTCCTGGCCAGCTCGTTTGGGGCTCCCCTTTTGCTGGCTGCGCGCTCTCCTTTGCGAGCTTGTTCGCGTTGTATCACTCGCATGCAGCGGGGCAGAAGTATTTCCAGTTGTGGGGCAGAAGTATTTCCAGTTGGGCCCCACAGAAATGACGAGCGACAACAACTGGCAAGGCCGAGCTGCAGGCTGCACACTGGCGGCCCCACTCCCAAGCGGCGCCTACAAATAGGACCACGATGACAGCACGACACAAACACACGCACGCTGAGCGCTGAGCAGTGAGCACTGAACGCTGAACTCTGAACGCGCTCTATGAATGACGATGCTGCATGCCAACTCTTGACTCTCGGCGACTGTCTCTCGCTCTCTGTCTCTGTCTCTGTCTCTGTCTCTGTGTCTCTCCCACACTTGATGCAGGCCTCTTTTTCTGCGCCCAAAACTTTTGGATATTGTGGGCCCAAGTTGGCCGAGCAGCGTGGCTCTGAGCCGGTCGGATGGCTCGCCGGCTGCAGCTACTCTCTGGCCTCGTCCACTGTCCTTCAGCTGGGCCTCCTCGTGGGGCGGCCTCTCGTCTCAGTTTAGATCAAAACTGGAGCTTTCATTAAACAATAACGACTTGCGCTCCTCTACAAGGCACACGCTCCAGATCAACCCTTGACATCGGGCCCAGAAGAATTCCCCTCTCATAACACCCTCTCCAGGTCGCCCGTCAACAAGCGAGCCGCAATCGCACGAGCTCCTCTCGCCCGCACCCAACCCTCTCTCGCCCGGAGGCCTCGGTCTTGCCAGATTGTTTCGCAGTCTTGCCGGATGCTTTGGCAATCTTGCCTTGCGATTCTTGGGCCGCTTTTTGGTCGCTTTTTGGTCGCTTTTCAGCCTTCAGCTTGAGGGGGAGCTTTGAAATTGCCAGGCAAAACAATGGGCGGCTGTGCACTGTGAGCGCCCGTGGCTGTGCTTCTGCGTGTGTGCTTCTGTGCTTCTGCGTGCGCTGTGCTGTGCAGCTGCTGGCCTTTGCATGCAGAGAACCTTAGGGCAAGAACAAGAACAACAAAGCGTTGAATCGCTGCCGGCCAGTCGAGTGTGCTTGGTGCGCAGTTTGCCAGTGGAACAACTGGCCGAGCCCGCGGGATGAATGCCAATGGCGAGCTCCTTTTGGCTCCTCTTGGCTCCTCTTGGCTCCACTGCTAGTCTGCAGGCCAGCCGAGCAGATGGGCGCCCACTGGAACGCATGCGCCGCCCAAGGCACAGGGCACGGCTCAGCAAAAGCAGAAGCAGAAGCAGAAGTAGAAGCACAAGCACAAGCTCAAGCCGCTCGTCCTGCGTCCATCATCCGGCCCGAGTGTGCACTTGACAATTCGGCCTCTGCTGCTCCTCTTCCGTTCCAACTGACCAGCTCCAGCTCCAGGCCAAAGGACGGCCCGAACGTGGAGCACACGCTCACTGGCTTGGAAGATTACTCTGGCCGGCCGCATCGGATGATCTAATAGGCGGCCAGTGTTTGTCGTTGGGCTGCTCGCTCGCTCGCTCGCTCGCTCGCTTGCCATCCGAGTTCAGTACTTCCTCCAGGAGCAGTTGGGCCCAATTGGGCAGCCGCCTTGCTCGCTGCAATTGGCGCTAAGTTGAGAGCCGGCGGGAGGAAAACAAACTGTTAATCAGCTTAGCAAGCAGTGGCGCTTCTCTGGCCGCCAGACAAACGATCTGGCTGGCTCCCAAACTGGCGACCTGGCGGCCTCTCCAAAGCGGCGAACAGATTGCTCGTTGGGGCGCCCAAAAAGGGGCCAGTGAACAGTGAAAGAGGGAGAGCGAGACATTAGTGGAATTTAAGGAGAATCGAATGAGATGAATGGCGCTTGGAAAGCTGCTCCTTTGCTCGAGCTGCCCGTCGCATTGAGGCGGCGAGACGGCGAGGCTCATTTGCGGCGCCGCATAAGATGAGTTTGTCCTCGTCCTCGTCCTCGTCCGCGTCCTCGTTGTTGTTGTTGCCGTTTGGAGCCAACTGGCCGAGTGGGCGAACTGCCGGTGCTTAGGTTTCCTTTTTCCCTGATGAGTTGGGCCCCGCCGTTGCGTGCCAGTGGCGCGGATAAGAGTTGGGCCCCAATTGGTGGGCCCCAACGGAGACAGTGTCTTATCTGGCCGGGCCTACTTAAATCGGGCGCCCTCACTGGCGCTCATTCATCGGCTTGTCTTTTTCATTCATCTCTGGCTCGAGTGGGCGCCGCATGAATTTGCATCCAAGTGGAGCGCGAGAGGAAGCCCACCGGGCAGCTTAGTGGGCGAGCCCTAAGGACGCCTTGCCGCGTCCTTAGGGCGCGCGTGGGGGGCGCGCTGCTTCCCCCGCGCGCACTCTCCCAGTGGAGCGGGCGCGCGCGAGCAACGCGCAAGTGGCCGCTCCTTAGTTATTCCGCGAGCGCAGTTCCAGCGCAGTTCCAGTGCAGCTGCAATGCAGTTTCGGTGCAGTTTTAGTGCAGCATTGCCGCAGACTAGCTGCGCCGCGTCCAGGGCAAAAATAGGCGAGCGCGCGTGTCTCGCTCGCCGAGTCGCTCGCCTCGCCAGGCCCCACAAGCCGATCGATCTGGATCGGGTGGCCTCTGCGCGCTCGCCAGTTGGCCGCCCGCGCCTTCGAGCTTGGCCGGCGAGCCACACTTGCCTGATTGGGCAACTTGTCGGCGCTCAAATATAGTTAGCCGGCCGCTTGGAGTGCGCCGGCGGTAATGGGCAATTGGGCTGGCCGGCGAGAGTTGTCGGTCATTAAGTTGACAACACGCACTGGCGCCCATTCAAAGGCGCGCTCGCAACTGGCAACTCGCGCCTGATGCGCCTCCAATTCCACCCTTCCGGCGGCCAATTCTCGCCCAGCCAAAGTTGCTTCCAAGTCCGAGTGGCCCACTGCTTAGCTGCCGCCCACTGGCCAATCAGCGGCCTGCGCGAGGTGGCTGAAGCGCGCAGTGATTGAAAATGCTCCAAACAGGACGAGCCGGCCAATTGGCGGCCAATCCAGTTAGCCTGTGGCCGCGCTCGAGCTCGCTGCAAAGGGGCGCCCTTCCGGCGGACGCGCGAGGTCTCGACATGGCCCAAGACTGTCTGCGGCTCGGCGCTCGGCGCGCGCTGCTCCACTGGACAGGGGCCACTGGAAGCTCCACGAGCTGTGGGGGCCAGTCTCGCGTAATGGCGCCCAGAGTGGCTGCTGGCCAGAAAGGCGGATCGGCCGGCCGCATGCAAACACGCCCGGAAGGCGCCCCTCCGAGCTGGCCGCAGACCGGCTCAAGAGGCCGCCCGGAAGAGGGGCCACTTTTTGGGCGCTGCCACTTGGCTCGGCGGCGAGAGAGGTGGCCACTTCTGGCGAGCAACTCAATTTGGAGCGGCCGAAGTGTCGCGGCGGCGAAAATAATAAGCGTCCCGTTGGGCCAGCTCAGAGCTCGCAGAGCGCAGTCAAGTGGCCGCAGCAGTGCAGTGCAGTGCAGTGCAGTGCAGTGCGCGAGAGAAAAAGCGTGCTAGTGTGCGGCGCTCGTGCACTGCGCCCTCGACTGCGGGCCGCCTCAAGTCGCGCCGTTCACGCTCGCGCGATTCTTTATGCGCGACCAGTGGCGCGCTAAGCCATCGATCTCGCCCAAGTCCAAGTGGCTTGGTGGAGCCGCGGGCGCCGCCCCACGCCGAATATGAGCCGCCGGCGCTCATCATCAATCTCGACGTCATAGTTGCCGTCGTGGTGGGGCCCAAGCTGGGCGGACTGGGCGCACAGAGCTCACTGGGCGCGCGCTCGGCCCATTGGTGGAGCAACCAGGCCGGGCAGCTTGCGGGCCGCCTTGCCGGCCGGCCAGCGGCCAACCAGAGCAACCGAGGCGAAAACTATCACCGGCCTCTGGTTCTTGTCGCCGGCAGTTGGCCGGGCGCCGTTTGAGCGCCTTGCCGGCGGGAAACCGGCGCACCGGGGCACCAGAGGGAGAGCGGCGGAAGCAGCGGACCGGCGGGGCTTGTGGGCGCCTCCAGCGGCCAGCCGAGGCCCGGCGGCGAGCGCGTAATGGAGCTCGCTTGGGGGCGCCTGTCTTGTCGCATTTTAGTGGAAAACAGTGGGGGCGAAACGGAGGGGCCGAAAGAGAGGGGCAAGCGAGCGAGCGAGCGAGCTTGAGGGCGCCCCAAATGGCGCTCTGTGTTTGTTCGGAGGACGAGCTGTGGTGCAGTGCAGTGCAGTGCAGTGTGCTGGCACGCAGAGACTTTGCTGCGCGCGAGAAGAGAGCAACAAAAACGCAGGCTGAATTCTTGAGTAAGCGGCGCCTCATTTCTCCTTCGCGCTCGCTTTCTTCCTCGATAGCAATTTAGACCCAAGGACTCGAGCAAATTCTTCTGCGTCTCGCGAGTCCAGTTCGCGTCCGTCTCTCGAAGACTCTTCTGTACCAGCCGCACGACTGAGACTGGAAGCTCGCCAGCTCGCCAGCCGAAGGATCTCCGCTCGGCCGAGGAGTGTCTCTGGCTAGCGAGCTAACCACTGGTCAGCAGCCACCGACTGCGTGTCCATTTTGTCCATTTCGGGCGCTTATTTTGCAAAAAAGCAACGGCCGGGGAAAAAATTAAGACACTCGAGCGGGCCTTGCTTAGGTCTGGACGAGCCCCGAGCGAGCGGCCAGCGCCAGACTTGCTTGGGAACCGCAACCAGTTTGGCCTCGAGCGAGCACCTTCCGGAGACAGTCCCTAATGGATTTTGTCCCCTCTGCAGGCAGATTAGTGCGCTCGCTTAGCGTGCGCCCTGCTCTTGTCCAGCCCACTTTGCCACTGCCTCGGGCGAGCGGCCCGCAAACATGCCTCCAGAGGGCCCCTTTTTTCGGCCTTTTGCACTCCTTTGCGGCCTTTTTGCGGCCGAAAAGCCTCAGCTCAATTAGTCGTCAAGCGACTGTCTGTCTCTGTCGCTCGCCCGCTAGCTCGCCGGGCCTTGTTATTGGCACGTTAAACATTTGCTCTTGCAAATGTTGCAGGAGCCCCGTTCGTTAAATCAGATTATTTCCATTATTTTTATTCCTCACTCGCCCCCCCCCCCCCCTTTCCTGGCCCCCCTTTTCCCCCTCAACATGCAAGGCCCGGGCCCGCCGGACCCCCCAAATCACGCCAACCACAACCAATGCGCAATTCCGCTGAAACTGCCCTC
>Ga0058701_10000511_pt1 | contig 26678 bp, 10 predicted proteins | sample AgamicOrMae_FD_97039 | JGI IMG/M metagenome (GOLD analysis project Ga0058701, IMG submission 97039) | Agave microbial communities from Guanajuato, Mexico - Or.Ma.e | ecosystem: Host-associated > Plants > Phyllosphere > Phylloplane/Leaf | place: Guanajuato, Mexico | collected 2012-06-04 | reverse complement strand
TTAAGGATATCAGTCCTCAATCATCCATCATTTTATGGATATCCATTTGAATATCCTTGGATTTCTATGGATATCCATGTATTGGCTTGCCATGGGTTCTCGATACAGAGACACGAATAGGTACTACTATAAAACTGTTACATAAGTTTTGGAGGATGTATTTCTCATATCTCCCGTTACATCTTCCGCCATCGAGCTGCGTGGAGGGAGGAACAAGGCGTCCTACCTGAGTTAACCTAACCTAATAGTCGCCACAAAACTTAAGCCTTTCAGTGGCGGTCACTGCGGCCGAATAACATGAAAAAGACTCGTTGAGAGCCCGCGATTGATATGTTTATTTATAGTGGTATATCTTCAGACCTAATTGCGCTCTTTTCCTATATCATAATTAAAACAGAAATGGACAACCTAGTTTTTACTGAGCTTATTCTCATTCAGCTGCAGTTGCGCTTGAGTTAGGCTGTTCAAGGCTTATAAGCTTTTCATTCTATTAACCATGTAATAGCATATACAGTAGCAGCAGCGAGCCGTTATTGGACAGTCAGAACAGTAAGAGATCTGGACTCGCGGTGCGAGATCATAGGAGTATTGACCTCATCTGCGTCTCAATCCTCCTAAAGACAAACTAAGGACGCAATTTACACTTAGGTAGCAAAAGATTTGTATAAAGCTATCAATACGAAATGATTTATGATATGAATTAAGCTTTTTTCGTCGATAACACTTCTGGAAGGTGTGCACAAGCAAATGGCCGGTTCCCCGCGTCATTTGACCTACTTTTTACAAGTTTACTCAATTTAAGTAGGTCAATGGGGAACGTGACTATCAGCGGCGTAGAGGTAATCGTGTGAATAGAAACGCTTTGATTGGTTGACGATCTAGCTAACGGTCCGGCTGTTCCTGTCGATTAAGAGAAATTGTGCGTGCAAAACGATCATCACTACACGAAGATAAGCGCGGAGAGAGGGGATCAGGTTGCCAAAACTGGCCAAAGCGCATTTTACATCGATCACCGAATTCTCCTCAATCTTAATGGACTTACGTGTTTTGTACGGATTTCGCCTTTCTTTTGCAGTCAAAAAAGTCTTTTCGCTGATTGAAGGCGATTACAGCGTGTTTGAAAAAATGTCTGATGCTGGATTGCTGCCAAATTAGAGGAATCGAGCCCACTTCAAAAGGTAGTACATAAAAAGACTTATGTAAAAAAAGTAGCCACTATTTTCTTGTGATAAATTATCCAAAACAGTCAAACCTTACCGCATACCTACCTATGTCACTATAAACTTGGATCAAAGTTTTTTCAACTAATTGAATCAGTATAGATCCCATATATAATGATTTTTCAGTGGAAAACTAGATGATCAGTAGCATAATGACTGAAATATTAGTAGCCATCGGAGCTACTATTTTTAACAGAACAAATTCTTCTGATCATTCAGCAAAGCTAATCTACTGCTCGCATTTAAAGCAGTAGAGGTATGTATTGCTACGGAAAATCTTCGTTTAAAACAAATCAAACGTTTAACTTCATATACTTGCTAAGCACGCAGTTCTGTACACTTTGTCTCACATACTGGCTCGGCGAATAAGAAACAGCATATATAAAAACGACTACTACACTGCAAAACATCCCTTTGAGATGCTCCGAAAAATGCATTAAACTAAGACGCTTCAGACCTAAAAAAACAAACGTGCGTCTTTTTTTAGGGTTCCAAAAGAGTCTTCAGGTACTAAGCGACCATTATGCCCCATCTTTGTCTTGGTAAGACGCTCTTGGCGTATTACTCACCACTCAGTGCGCTTGAAGCGTTGAATCAAACTTTTCACAAGACGCATGAGTTCATTACCTTTCCCTCAGTGCTACGTGAACAGTGGAAAAATGGCATGGGACGGACGATAAAAGGGAATTTCTTAACAAAGTAAGTTCGTAAGCAAAGCATCGTAACCAAAAAATCTGCTGAAATGTAGGAGCTGAAAAACGCACGGGCATTTGCTAAAAAAATGATGAAGACCCGTGCACTAGTAAAATGACCGCAAGTTATTCAGTACGCTAGTAAATTCAGCTTTCGCCAGATATTTTGCAATGGAGGTTCACGGCTCGCACAGATGGCCGGGTAAAGCCATTATTTAATGGTCCGGTGTGGAAACCAACAACGTTACAAGCGTCTCGCCGATTTCGCATTGTTTACAAAATTGAAGCCGCGGGAATGATTAGAGTATTAAGCACGTTCTGCCTTCTAAAGGCGGCTCCGTTTATTTTGCGAAGCGGGAATCAGATTCAAGGGTCGATTGCCCTGCGCTCTGACCCTTGCTACACGTAAATGGCAAATATCGTAGCATGAATCAGTGGGCTACCCCTGCCCTTCGGAAAAAAAACAAATTTTAAGTTTTCAAAGTTAATTGGGCGAAAACTCCTGAAAATTTTAAAATTTTTCCATGGAGTATTTTAAGACGAAAGAGTTACAATGTGTTTATTTTATGCTAGTACACAGCTTTCATCGCCCAACCGATAATTTGACGTACTTTAGCAACAGGAAAATAATTTTATTTTCTGATTCATGGTGACTTCTTAAGTTAATGTTTGCACTATATACACGAAATATCGCACGCATGGACGAATTTCACTGGCAGAGGAAGCTTTTGCATATATTTGCCAAAACATAATTTTAAACCAACATTTTTCTGCTTAAAAGAATTATGCAATGCCAACATTTTTTAATAAATATTATTTATTATATTATTATAATTATATTTTATTTTTTAAACATTTTAAAAATTAAACGATTAGTATTTTTTTCCCCAAAATGTTCGTAGATCGTCTTTGAGAAAAACGTTAAATAATGTATGTGCAGTTAGAATATGCCTTGTACGATAAAATAAAATCGATGGCCGCGAGCATTAACCGTCCAGCTGCGATAGGCGTTTTATGTAACTATCGAGTTTCGATTGCCGTTTTATGTAACCGTTAATAAGTTGCTGCGCGTCACGCAAAACAGCCTTTTTTTCTGTCACTACAAAAAAAAATGGCGACCAATTTACGTTTTAATGGGTAAAAACTGTCGAGGGTAGTCTAAAACGTTTCCACCCACCAAAACGCAGATTGGCCTAACAATAAAAATGTTTGTAGGGACAGAAAAGAAGGCGCGCAGCAACTTGACGGTTACAGAAAAGCCTTTTTGAAACTCGATGGTTACGAAAAACACCACTCGCAAGAAGTCGGTTAATGCTTGTGGCCATCGAAACGCGAGGTTACAAGAGACTTCCTGGCCCTGGCATTGGCCAAAGCAAATAATTCAGAAGTATATAATCGTGGTCAAAGGTCGCGTCACCCTTAGGCCTACAAAGCCAAAAATTGAAATACAAAAGCTGAAGTGGCATTTAATCGATGACGCTTAAAAAGAAACCTTATTTAATGACAAGGGCTTGTAGCAAATAGGACTATTTGAGTGGAGTATTTTCAAGTAAAAATATTTACGGCGTTTAGTTTGCAGAGAATCAAAAATGATGTGAGCGCAAGATCAGAAAATTATAAAAATTAATGGATAAGAGCCATGATGACTCTTCAATGCACTTGACGATTTCTTGCTGAGCGTCGCGCCGATTTTCTAAGATTTGAGAGCTCCAATTGACACGAAGATAAGACGATTCACTGAACTGAAGCTTAACGCTTCGAGGCCTACTGTAAAGATGGACTCCGGGAGGAATGAATCAAAATGGATGTTCAACCTTTATTTTAAACGAGAATAAATTATCGATCAGTCTTTATTTAACCGTCAGTTTTCCAGGGTGTTTTTGATGAAATTTTCATAGCTTGAATAGAGGCGAGTTTCAACACACGAGGTCGCGTCAATCAATTTAGTATCGGATTTATGGAAAGTGGATAAGCGATACGATTTGTGTCCTCATTAATTTCACGCCAGTTGATTACCAAAATGTCAACAAGTTCAAAAGACTGCTGAGCCGAAAAACCGATACGTCATTATTTGTTTTACTTATGCGAAGAATCCACGAGTAGCATGAAATCGAGTATAAAATAAACTCAACAAGAACAAAGGGAAAGTTGAAAATGAAAATTAAGATGAGGGTGTGATGGAAAACCCAACGGTACCTTCATTTAGGGGAAAGGGTTGGCGGAGGTCTAACGCGAGATCGGTTGTTCTTCCGGATACTAAAGCAACGGATAGCGTTCGAAAAACGGACTTTTTTTCATATAAACCAGAAAGGTAAACAAATCAATAGCAAAAGCATTAACAAACTAGCTGCGAGTTTGGGATAGCTACGAAAAACGCGAGTCGCAACTAGTCGATTCATGCTCGCGGCCATCGAAATAAGTTCACTTTACCTCCGATAAAATAATTTCATTTCCCAAACCGAAGTTCATCTGACAATGAGTAAACCAAAAGCTACCCTGCATAAGTTACCCAAACCTAAAAAAATTCATCCTCTCTAAGTTGATGAAACTTTTATAAGTTCACATAGTCTACAAAAATTCATAGCCCCGCGAATAACAAAAAAAAAATCAGTAGGGGTGATATCATCTGGACAAAGGGGATCTGGCTGACAAAGTATAAAAGTCGCTATCTCTTGGGGTGATAGGACTGTTTCCTTAGGTGCTTACTTTGTCGTGTAAATAGGATGAAATCAGTCACTCTTTAACAAAAAAAAGGACATGATAACTCTTGATTACGCCACGTATTTCCCTCTCGTTACCTGCAAAGAGTCGTATTTGCCTGATTCACTCTCTTCTATTAAAATGGTTGGCTTTTATTCCAGTCCACGGACGCCGTTGCGCGCCAAGCTTTTCCTGCTTGTTTATCACCACCAAGTAAACATTATTTGAGAATTCCAGCGAGTCGCTTTGCTTCTCCCCCATCACATATGCCCCTCCTTTCCCCTCCCCGGCCTAATGTCTCCGCCGAATTGATTCAAGTTTGGAATATCAGGACCAGGGTGGTGCCGCCAGATGGAGGCTTCATAATTGCGCAGCATCATTTACACTAATAACGTGAAAAATGGGACACCATCTTTTACGGCTCATTCAAAAGGCGATATTTCCTACCTATCCCACAACAACATGTCGAGTGGAGTGATAGGTAAACAAAGCACAGAACACCTAACCTAACATAAGTTAACAACAGGGAAACAGAATGGGCCAAATTATAACGCAGCGGTTTTAACCCCCAAGGTTGTTATTTTTAACAATCAGGGTGGCGGGTGCATACAACATGCTTTAAGTCAAGTTGACCCCATACAAAGATTTCACCACCTTCAAACTGGGGTTATTTCAAAATAAATAAAACCGCGCAATATTGCTCCTGGAGAGGTTCGAATAACGCAGGTTTGAGGTACCGGAAATGTTACATCTCAGGGGGGTTGAGTTACACTTAGGTTAAAACCGCTTCGTTGTAATTTAACCCATTCTGTTTACAGTGTACCGGTCGCCAAGTTTGATGCTGCTTACTTGTCGGCGGCAGTCGCTGTTGTTGAAAAATGTACGGCATCAGGCCTGATGAAGAGCAGAATGGTTAGAGCTCCGTCGAAGATATCCTCACTGTAAATGTGAAATGGTCAAATTTGACTTAAGAATATTAGCTTAAATTTTCATATTTAAAGTAGTCAATTTTGACTATTTTTTAGTAAAAAATGACTATTCTTTAGTCAGTTTTAACTCTTCAATTAGTCATTTACAGCTTACTATTAGAAATTGTCATATTTGGCCAAAGTTAAATTGCTGAAATTGTAATTTTTTAAGTTAAGTTTGACTATTTTTTGATCAAAAATGACCATTTAAATAGTGAAAAAAGAACTCACTGAATAGGAAGAGAATGAAAAATAACTTGTTTTAAGCTCAGACACGAAACTAATGTTGGTGCTAGAAAATATTAACACTAAAAATTGAAATATTTTAACCGCTAAATCTAAGACAATTTTGATGATCTTACACTGAATTCAAAAATTACTAAATTAAATAGTCAAAAATGACTAAATCGAATTGTCGAAAAATGACAAGTTAAAATTTAGAGTGCTTTCTTTCTCAAAATACATACAGCTATATTCTTTTTATTTGAAAAAAAAGGGGGGAGGTCACGGATGGGACACCTAACTCGAGGGCGTCACTGCTTCCCGCAGCGCCGAAAAAGGACTCGATTTTAAAACCAGCCACGTGCGAGGTGAGATTTAGGGGAGGGGTCGTGTTGAAGGAAGTGGGGAAGAGGATGCGGAGGGGGAGGAGGGTACGGTGGGGGGGGGGAGCCGGGCCGCGTCACAAAGCGGTTCCAACGAAGCAATCACTCAAGTACTTGAACCCCTCTGGAATCTGTTTGAATCGGCCGGTCGGGTCACAAGGTAAAAGTCTCCAAAAAAACACGGCCTCAGCAACTGGAACAGGAAAGAAATATCGAATAAAGTAATCTTTTGAGGCTCGCGGTGCGACGTCCTCTTAACTTGAAATTGGGATCAGGTCAACGAGAGGGTCGCAGGCAAGGCCCCTTTGATTCACATTGTACAGATGAAAGCTTCTGGTCGGCTGTGGTTTGGGTCGTAACGTGCTCGGAATAGCTCAGCCATGCGTACTGGAACACACTCTTTTCATTGACTGGGCTTAGCTTCGTTAGGGATTCGCTATGAAGGAATTTTTCCACGTTTGTTGACAGAAATGGAGTTTTGGCGGTAAACAATTACTATAAGAATTAATTTTCTACCTCTACAGCTCTACCCTTCGTCGCTAAGCCAAGCGGAGCACCATCAGGACGAGGCACGAGACACGTAATTATGCTCAACCTAACGAACACCAAGCCTTTTACACAGAAAAACAAAAACAAAAAAAGAAAAACCCGAGAGAGTTCTTACCTGTTTTGCGTGCGAAAATGAAACGGGGGCAGTAAATGTTTTGGTTATTCTTAAAAATAGACAAAGGTGAAGCCACATCAATGGAAAGCTCTCGCCGAGATCTTTTCATTCATATGGCTGAACAAGGTTTATCTTGAGGAATAACCAAAGCAAGTATTAGTCTCGTTTTAAATTCACACCCAAACTAGGCAAGATCTTCCTAAAACCGGTGTTTCGTTTTTAATGTGTATAATCCTCAGCCAAATTATTGCTGCTTAGAAATGAGTGGCATTCAGGCACAGCCGATTGGGGTGACAGCGAGGGGAGGCTGAATTGATATGACTCTCGTCCAGAGGTTGAAAGATGACTAATAACGCTATAACTGCTGCGAAGGGATTCATAATCATTATGAATGTGCATACGTACGCTGTTGATGATACATCCTTATGAATTGTCGCGCATCGGCTACAGCGTGAAGATTAAGCTGCGCGCAGTTGTCAAATTCTTGACGAAGCCATCGCAACAGTAACTAATTTTCGTGCTTAGAGGTTTGTAAATACTCATAATAAAATTCAAGATGAAAGCGTATGGCATAACGCAAGAAGTAAAAATTTAATCTCTTAAAAAGACAATGCTGATAAATTCAAAGCCTGCTTTAATTTCCAATTATTCAATACATTAACTCAAAAGGACATGAAATATAACCGTAAGGCGTGATTCAATACGATGATACACTTCATAATAAATTACAATTGACAATAGGTAGGCTAAACGGTATAAATCTATCGGGTGTCACGTACTGCGAAATTCGGAAATTGTGTATGATTTCCTTCTTTTATACCCCTTACGACATCTTAGTATTAGAGCTCATTCTTTACCTCTCTTTGGGGTCAAAGGACTGCCGTCGTTTGGTACGCGTAGGAACCACCTTTTGGCCGAGTTCCAAGGATGGACCCTTAAGTAAGCAGCCACACGAAATCTAGTCCTCTGCCAACTCGTCCTACCTAACTTCGAAGATTGGTCGAAAATAGTAACAGTTGCTGCCGCGTTGCTTCATCTCTAGAACCCATACATTAACAGGTCTCGATGAAACTGGGTTTAATCAATGCAATATTCGACGCAAAACAGACAACTCTGAGCTCATCGAAGTCCACGCCCCAATGTCGCATCATCATCAATTTCCCCGGCGTCACTGTAGCTCATCAAAGTAGCCACGATCGTTTCGAACAATAGTGCGGACTTACCTCCGGACTAACTAGCCAATCGGGGCCATTCCCCTGCTCATTCTAGGCATCGCAGATCAAGGGACATTGTTGCCTGCAAACGGCTTCACATGAGGCACATTCAACAATGTAATCATCTGAGCAAAGCCTCGAAGACGTGCGGCATTGTCGAACACGCCGCGTTCAGGGCATTGTTGCGCGCTAGGTGAAGCTCCCCTAATCCCTTGGGCCTTCCACTGGAAGAACACTAAGAGGGATAGAACCTTCGCCTTTCGTTTTCGAATAATATTCTTGGATTACGAAACCGAACACATTGCGGTCAACATTTTGAGTAGGGTATGATAAGAGCAGACGGACAAGGTATATAGTTATCCATTCACCAGTTTCCGTCGGTCTGCAATCGGCGATCAGCTGGTATTAGTAGTAAAAATTTTAGAAACGTCGGCTTGGTCGATTGGGCTCTTCGGAAAGGTAAGGATCGCTCCGAATCTGAGTTTGGTTTGCGATCAAAATCTGCTTGTTCCCTTCTGTAACCGCTCTTCGGCTGTGTTCGGAAAGCTTCGATTCAACGTTGGCTGGTCTGCTAGCTCTGCCCACTCCTCGGAAGTATTCGGATAGCCTCGGTTCTACGATCGGCGGTCTGCTAGCCTAGTCTGCTGGATCGACTACACTCGGTTTTTCCCTAAGCTCGGATGCTTGTTCGGTGACCTCCGCGCAACCCGTTCACAACTACAGCAGTTGCTATACGACATATCATCAAGACCGTCAACAAAAAAGATTAAGTAAAAAAAATGCTACCTTAACAAGCAGCTTCGTCTCAAAAGAATGTTCCACACATATCTAGAAGTTTTCTAAACTATGGCTTCCGGTTTGCTAAAGGCTTTAAGTGGGAGCATCCATGGGTGGTGTAAGGCATGTCTTCAGAGAAACCTCTACTACAGCGATCCGCCATTAACGAGTTTTCTCCATCCTCCCCATTGTTTCTATGGTTGGAACAGATCTCCGCCTCCCATCTAATTCAATTGCACAGACGCAACCGGGCGCGAATAACTACACCGTTAACCACTCCTTGACCCATCAGAATCACATTATCCGACATGCATACGCGAATCGGAACCCAGAACGCTACTAATGCACTCACCTTGAACTTGCCTAAAAAGTATAAACTTGAAACCAATCCTGTCGCTTTGACAAAAGGAGTTTCAACTGGAAATCGATAGTGGAACTACAATCCTCTATCAGATAGCTAAAGTTGCCATGATGCTATGAACAGCAAGACCCGTATAACTGAAAGGTTCATCTTTCTTTCCACCCAATTAGTTTTACCTTTCGTCACCAAGCCGACCGGAAAGATGAACTTCACCTAGCATAGATGTATCTAATCCAAAGTTGGTGACAGTTCTGTCACCAAGCTTAATGCCTCATACCTCTCGGCGGTAGTTACTGCTACGTAAAGTAACCGGCATCAGGTTCGATAACAGTAGGTGAAGTGATCACTTCCGAGATCGCCTGAGAAGAGCCTAGCTTTAAATAGACCTAATCAGGAACACTAATTAGAACACTCTGTTAACAGCATTTTTTAGAATACAGTCGACTAAATTACAGATATTCAAACCGTTATTTTTCTGCGTGATTTTTGGAATTTTCTTGCCTACGCCATGAATCGTCTCTAATTACTTTTGAGGAAGTATACTTAAGCTGGATTACACAGCAAAACGTCGAAAGGTCAACTAAAGACCTTTCCATTTCGTCGTCATTGAGAAATGACATCAGCTTGTCGCCAAACTGACGGAAAAACGAACTGAATTTGTCATAATTAAGCAGCGATTATCACGACTCAACTGTTTTATTCACGTTATAATGAACGAAATCTCGTGATCCGCCATATTAAATAAGTTTCATGAACTAAATTGCTCTTTACGATGGCTTTTCGCTAAAGCAAGGCATTTGTTTTTCTCGCTAGCTCCAGAATCACATTAAGACTTCGGAAAAGGTTAATTTCGCAAAGGTCTAAAAATGATTAGATTACATGAGCGGACTGGTAATTATATAAAGATTTCCATTTTTGCTTGTCACTATAGGTCACGTTAGGCTAGGTAAGAAAAGTGAAGATAGGTTGGGTGAAATCGGGTTAGGTGTAGTTAGGTGGAGTTGGATCAGGTAAAATGTAGGATAGATAACGTAATGGAAAGTCATTTTAGGTCAATGGGACAGGTGAGGTAGGTTTGGTGAAGCTCGGTTAGGTTTTCATAGCAGCCATAGACAAAGGAGAGCACTCATACACATAACTTCTTTATAACGGCTTACTCTCACTTTATCTGCCATCAAAGAGTATTCTTAAGCATCGAGCGCTTTTAATTCAAGTCTTTCCAAACTCGCATAAATTGCAAAGAGCCAGGGATACCATCCCCAGCTAAGAATCAATGGAGAAGATTTTGCGCTAGAATATTGATATCGAGAGCGAAAGTGTACTGGTGAAAGGAAGTATACGCGATTTTCAATGGACGCATTAAAAAGCGTTGGGCCTGCGATAAGATCTGCAATATTAACGAAGATCGGAGTTTAAGACGTCCATTTTCCTGGCAGATACATTCTTCTGAGATAACCTTTGTAAATCCGTCCGCGGAAAAAAAAGAGAATTCTCTCAGGACCTCCAAGCGCACAGTAAAAGCAAAATCCTCGTTTTGAGGAATGCTATACCTGTTTTCGGTGAGAAACCAAGACGGGGGTGGTACGTATTTTGGTTATTTTTCAAGATAGGCCTATGTTTAGTCATATAATTCAAAAGGTCTCTCGCGAGAGCTTTCCATTGATGTGGCTGGACATAGATATATCTTGACAAATGACCGGGCCAAATGACCATAGCCTGTATCACCTCCATTTTGGTTTCACATCCAAAACAGGTATAGCATTACCCAAAACGGTGGTTTTGTTTTTACTGTGCGGCATTTGGTACTCTAAGTTCATTTCGCCGACATTCGAAAGTTCGGTGTAGGCACTGCATGTTTTTAACGATAATTTTTTAAGAAGAGGTCCTACCTCATTGGGTGTTAATTATCTTTTTCTGGTGATAACCGTTCCCTAAATTTGGTAACAATAACTTCCTCCGATATGAAGTCGCTTGTCGTTTCTTTTCCCATCCTTTTCCAGCTCATGTGAGCTTTTCATGATAAAAATAGAAAGCTGGACAATCCCACAATATTATATGTTAGACCATTAGCTAATAGCTACATGAAATAAGTTTGGTAAAAACCTAGATCTCTTAAAAGTCAGCATGGGAACATCTAACGAGAACTTAATGATTATAAATTTGTATATGGTTAAGTAAAATAAGATTAGGTAAGGTAAAGCTGGGTTGATACAAGCGTGGTCACTCTAATACAACAATGAGTAAAATTGACTGTAATACCATTAGGTTAGGTAAAGTACGTTAGGGTCGGATCGGTTAAATTAAGTAAGATTCGGTGTATAGATTAAGTTAAACTAGGTTAGATTCAGTTAAGTTAAGCTAGGTTAAATCAGGTAAAGAGGAGCTAGTTGCGTTAGGTAAGTGTGTTCATGCTGGAATATCCGAGTTAGGTTAAAGAGTTATTCAGTTAGGTCCAAATACGTCATAATTATGGACGCGGTTGACCTGACCACAGATCCCCTCCTCGGTATAAGCTACCAAAGCGTAAACGGAGTGGACCGCAAAATTCCTTCAAACGATCACCGTATATTTAGGGCCTTGAGAACCCTGAATGCAGCTCGATAAGTGACCCAGCAAGTTGGCGGCAGAATGCTTTTTGTCGCTCCAGATTATCTGCAAGAGGGTCCCAAGTGGCCCAACTAGGGCCCACTATAAAGTGGACATAATCAATGCTCCTGCCAAGCCGTGGAGACCTTTCATAAACCACGACAACAAAATCCGGTTTTAAGTTTTTGTTCACTGACACGCAGCAACATCGTTCGTTTTATTTTGCGGAATAAATGACTCATTTTTCAAATGTTTAATTGCTTTACATGATGGGAAAAAGGCGCTGTATGATTGTACAGCAGGTGTTCTGTTGAAAAAGCGCCAATTAAAAAAAAAACAGGCAGAAAAATGAGGCAATAATTTTCAAGCACGTCAAACGAGAGGGTTCTCCTATGTTTTACATCTCACGCCAAGATACAAAGAGAAAGCATCGAAATAGTGATTCTCAAACACTCGTTTTTAAAAAAACAAGTACTCATTTTAAACATCATTGTTTCCTTCAGGACTTGGTGACCACGTGTTTGACTGAAGTACTTCTCTTTTCAGCCACGAGGCTAGAGTTAAGGATTTGACACTGCTTGGACCAGAATCACATAAAGCCTAAAAAATCCTTCCATAAAAATCGGAAAATGAACGCATTGGGACTCTCAAAACCTTAGCCGAGTTGAAAAATAGTAGCTCATCAAGGAGTTTGAAGATTGCTAAAATTCCTCGGGTAAGAAGTGATATCTTGCTCTTTATGAGGGAATACCGAAATTCACCTTTTTCTGCTGACATGTTTACGACTTGTTAAAAATAACCGTAACACAGACTTCCTCTTAAGACAGCGAGACACACCTGAAATTCTTCGTGTAAGAAGTGAAATGTCACTCTTTATGAGAATTCCAAAAGTCACACGTTTCTGCTAACGTTTTCTTTCGACATGTTAAAAATAACCTAAAAACACACCTGCACCAAAAATCACTCCAGGAAGTGAAATCTTCTCTTAAGCAAGAGATGATTTCACTCAAAAAAAGTAAATCCAACCTTTAAAATTAAGAAAAAATGCGAAAGAAATCCTAAAACTCCAATTAAAACTAACATGTAAGTAGGCGGACTACGTACGAGAATGAAATACTAACGAGAAGTAGTTTACTCAAAGGAGAGAATAAGCGTCAGTTATTTTTAGAAAAAGCCGAAAGATTACGCTAAGGATGTACTTTATATTCACAATCCGAGAGGCATTTCTAAAAAGGGGAGTGGTCTTAACAGGCTCACGAAACAGGCTGATTTAAGGGTTAACAAACCCTGGGCCTCATATTTATTCGCAAGGTCACCAAGCCCGCCAGATACTCATGACAACGCAGCCCTCCCCCTATCTCTGCTCTTAGGGAAAAGTGAGGCATTAAATAAAGCCCTCACAACTGGCTCCCACGGTGGCATATTGGCGGTAGTAATTGGGTCCAGCGGCATGGCCGTTCAAACAAAAGCCTCCGGTCTAAAACCCGTGTTTTTGGTTGATCAACAGGTTACAGGATTATTGGTTTTCTCTTAGGCTAAAATACTAGGACGCTCTGTATGTCCTTGAAAACACTGTACTTTTAATTCTTTTATTGAAAAAATACACAAGTTAACCTAATCCTAAACTAAGATATCCTAACCTTACCCCAATCTAACATAATTGGCCTAACTTAACCTAAGTGGACCCAACTTAAACCTAACCCACGTTACCGGTAACCTAAGGTGATGACGCGCCCTTGCTTAACACGCTTACGGTGTCCAAGCCTGACATCGCTCCAAAAGGCGTCATGCTATCACGAAACGTTGCGGCAACGTACTGTACATTGGTACGAGGCACTGCCGACGAAGGCAAAATGTATTGAACCTAACAACGAACCTATCGTCATCAAGCTTGATGCTCTAAATTCGGCGAGCTTGGCCCAGGGCAAAGGGCCCCTGCGGATCCGAGCATAGGCAACTGCAACACACAGCTCTTGTTCGGGTTGCCTACCTCTTCACCTCCAGTCGCCCTATGACCCAACCCTACTATCAACGTCCCAAGGCAAGGTCCCCCCCATTTCCCTTCTTGCAAGCTCTAAGATGTACCACCTGCTAAATACCCGTGTTAACCTGTGAGACGTAAAACTGTCAGGCCAAATGCTAACTGTACTAAGACCTCAAGGTGTACAGTATTTATATAAATGGACCGTGTATCGGTTACTGCCATCTTTAACAAACATAATTACGATCAATAAATATCTTCTTCAATGCCCAACTCTACTAAACGAAACTAGCGAAGCTCTTTGCGCTACAACAGCGTGGGTGAACTAACGGCGGGTTACTAGGTCGACTTCTCACTTTATTCTTGTCTCAAATTGGGGAGATAACAGCGGTGCGTCAAGTCAGATTGATTTCACTTGGAATTATGCAGGTGCGTTTCATTACACAATTCGAGCTGTCACTTCCACGGCAGAATGAATTACGACTGTCAACCTGTCAATCTAGGAGACAGGGACCTTCTTGCTTTGAAACAACTAACTTGTATGAAGGAAGATGTAAACCAGGTCGCTTATTCCACCTATGCCGGCGCACACACAATATGAGTAGCTGCTACTATTGAGACATCTCATTTTTAAGAAGCACGTGGTCTTTTTTGAAAATTATAGAAGAAAATTAAAATGGAAAGGAAAAGAAAAATAGTTCAGATCCAAGGTTGCGTTGTGAAAGCAAAAGCGTGAATTCCGGGCTGAACCTTCCCGCCTACGCCGCGGAATTTACTCTACGCCCTAAAAAGCGAAATAATTCCAGAAAAGTAAGCACAAATTACGCCAGCTGTGTTCCTTTTGTGCCTATTTTGGCGAAGATTTCGCATGTCTTAGGGCGTAGAGTAAATTACGCTCCGTCAGCGGAATCATTCAGCCCGGAACTCACGCTTTTGTTTTTGCAGTGTGGAAAATCATCAATGACCGATTTATAATTTTTCCACAGATTTTTCCCGAAGGATCTTGACATTTAAATTAGAGAATGACCTACATTGCTCTCCACTCCAAGATGCTAAAATAATGTTTAAAAAAAGAAAAAGAAAGCGAAAAGTTCTAATGGCATTAAAATTGGAGACTGGGATATCAACACTAGCCGACTGTACCATAACCAATTCTCGGTTTGACAAGCGTTAAATGGAGACAAAACCTTGTCCTTGAGAACGCTAATCGAACGCACTTAGGCTCTCACAATGACTCATCACAATACTGATGTGATATCAGTACAGACTTGAGTTGTGTGAATTAACGCTATTTTGCTGTTCGTTCGATTTTCACTTTTAGGGCCTGAAAATGCTTTCTCCAACTTTCCCAACTTTTGAATCGCTATAAATAAAACAGATAGAGGCGATACTGTCTGTTTTAAGCGCATCTTCCAACGTTTCTTTTTTTCTCGGCGATTAAAATTCAAGATCGATTTCAGGTAATGCTTTTATTCTGGCTTCTAATCCGCACAAATCCTAAACACTTCTAGCGTTCAGAATACGTTACGAGACTTTGTAGAATAATTTGATTTGGTTACATGCAGTTACTTCAGTGATTCCCCTAAACAACTGCACCAACAGCTTTACGGTACCTTAAATATAGTTTCGTCTTATCACATCTATAGAACACCTGAAAGAGTGATTATGAAGGGAAGAAAGGTACTAACATATAATAAGCCCACAAAAAAAAAACAAAAAAAACGTTCAGACAAACAAATATTACGATTCCCCAAAGCAACGAATTCTTTAAAAAGGTTTCCTTCAACTTAAGAAATTTGGTAATCTTCCGGGAAAATAAATATTTGACGCTTTAAAACAACATAATTAATTAAAATTGTATTTCCACATCCATCATGCCCACAGAAGGTCAGGAAAGGAAGGCATCTTGTGCGGGAGGAATAAACTCAGCGCAACAAAATTAGTAATTCAATTAGCTGCTAAAAATAAAAGTCTCTCCAATAATCTCCGTTAAAAGAACATTTATCTGAGGAGGCGCCATCTTTTATTTGGTTATGCTTTCTTTGGCCATATACCGCTCAGACACTTCATTACTATCAAATGAACCAGCGAAAAGGAGGAAATGACAAATCAATCTGGCACGTACTTGGATTTTCGTTAGCCGATGAGTGGATTCAAATATAAGAGCTTATGTAATTAATTTTTAGGAACATTACTCGGCATTTCTAAAAGAGGGATAAGGCGTCGTACGTAATTAACGGCAGCACTCGGCTCGGCTCGGAAGTCTTCGGCTTCACTCGACTCGGGAAGTAGATCAGCGAAATGACTTGTGCTCCTCGTTTCGAGTATCACAAGTATGGATGCGAAGCGCTACCAGCGAAAAGGATTTTGCCTCCCCTGCTTGCGGGAATGATTGCAGTTACTTTCTACTTCACGGGAAAAAAAATGGTTTTGTCATGGAAACAAAATAAGGGACAACAAATAATTTTTTGTTGCTGCAACAAAAAATTTTGCTGCAGCAACCAAACGTTTTGTTGATAGAACTAAACATTTTGTTGCTGTCACAAAATATTTTTGTTATACCTATTTTAACAAACGATTTCGTTGATATAACAGAACCTTTTATACCGTGTTTGGCTTGAAGGATGTTTCATTTTAGAAGACTCGCTTCGTAGAGCCCCGGAGGGAACGAGCGTGTTTCCCGATGCGAGACAGACGACGTGGTCAAAACTTCTTCATTTGTGGGTTCACTAGGTCGAGGTCAAGTTTACTTGGTTGGAAATTGGTTGCGTTACGCAAAGTCAGCTTATGTTAAAGTAGATTTCAGTAAGGCCTGTCAAAAAGAAAATCAGGGCGGTTCAGATCACATAGGTTCGTGGAGACAATTTAGGTTGTACTGAGTATGCTTAGATGGAGGACGATTAGGATAAGTCTAGTTAGGCTAAATTTAGTCAGGAAGAGTTGGGTTGAGTCAGCGGCCAGGTTGATTAAGGTAAAATAGGTTAAGTCAGATTAGGTTAGACACGGCTGATTCAGGTTAGATTGAGTAAGGTGGAGCAGGGTTAGGTTCAGTCAGTAATTTTTCGTTAGATCATAATCTTAATTAGTTTAATTTTTCTCCAAATGAAAATTTCCTCACAATCCATTCCCCCCCCCAATAATCTACCCTTTCATGTCGTGTTAACGTTCCTAACTTTTTCCCATTTCCCCCCTGATTACATAAGTAGTGCTTCTCACAAAAGGAAGACCTGCCAAAATAAAAAAGCACCAACTACGCATACATGTGTATACTAAGCAAGCTTATTTAAACTATCTTGATTGTAAAAAAGCCCTTTATGCGCAAGTAATCTTTCTTTATGCGCAAAGAATTAAGGCAGTTTTGAGAAAGGAGAAACTGTTAACGCGGAACGACGCCGAGAATGAATATCGTGAACCCCTAATATTGTCAAGATTCGCATTGACTGTTAACAATTGGCACGTAAATCGCGAGGGGGCCATTTCCAATATTTCATTGTCAGGGTTTCCCTGGTCGGATAAGGAAAAATAAAGGTCGCTCTCTCTTCAAGATGCTGTCACAGCGAGTTATGCAGCTGCCGCAGCGAATCAAATTTGGCTGTATTGATAAAGGCCAGCCCCTTTGAGCGACGTGAACAGGGAGCGGAATGCATACGGGTACTCGAAATAAGCGGGACTACATTTTTGTTACCCTTTCATTTGTGTTGACGCGGCCCGCATAGGGCACAGTGCAAAGGGAACTTGATCAATTGTTTAGATGTCAAACATATTAAAAAATACTTTATATAATTTTCGATGCAACCATTTTCTTTTTCAGAGGTAAAGAGAAATCTAATAAATTTATAAATAACAATTATAATGAGTTCTAATTAAAATTATTAAAAAAATAAAAAATTCTTGAATGATTTTTTTTTTTACTTTTATTAAACGCTAGTGCAAGCCACAGCACAAATTTATGAACCAAGCCTAGCTTGTGCGGAATTTCAGCCGTCGATTCAACTTATACTCTTTGATTTAGTGAGTGCTGCACTGGAGTCCGAAACATTTAAAAATGAATTTGGGTCGAAGTTATGTCACACTGGCATCACCCAAAACAGCAAAAATACCCAGTCCCCAAACTTTAGCTCATTTTTTGTTGTCGAGAAGGATTTAAAATTCATATGCTCTTAGTTCAAGTATACATATTCAGTTCTCATCCTCAGAACGTAACCAAAAGCCATAATCAGGACAAATATAAAAACAATATTTACTCGTGAATAAAAATGTCCCCGGGGAAAGAGAGTTCTCACGTATACTTTCTATCTTAAATCAAATTTTTACCCTCAAAAAATTCGCCATCTTCTCATTCTTAAAACAGGGTGCTTTCGTGAGGAGGGATAACATTTACTTTAACAGGCCATAAATCGGACCAATTAATGGAGTACACATTTTTTCAAAGGTGACGCGTGTTTTGGAGCATCGGCTGGTAAACCAGGTTCTTTGGAAAATGCTTTTGTCGGTAATAAAGTGAATTACCGTGATATTCAGGCCACAAAAGCTGTGCTTGGCGGTGCGGAGCGGTGTTGCGGCTCAGAGGTCACAGGGCGTTGTTAAACATAATTAGAGTCCTTAACACGGGAGTTTTACAAGAAGCCATGTCAAGCAGCTTTCTTTTCAACAGATTTCCTCAAGGTCAAAAACGCAGGCATTTTAAACAATACTTTACCCTTGTCTGACAATTGTATCGATAATATTAAACAATAAAGCACTTAGAGACGTTCTTAGTTTTTATACAATATTTTTCAGGTATTTTTAACCATATAGTTTTCTTGGAATCACAATAAAGAACTTTGTTTTTTTATATGGCTTGACACTGTAAAATCAAGATGTTGTTTTTTTATTATTTTTTTTATAATGATGATTTTGATCAGAAAAATTAATATCTTAAAAGTAGTCTGTTTTGGGGATGTTTGAAGTGAAAGCGTTAAGATCAACAAGGGTTGTACCAGTCTTCTTTGCATTCGCTTGTTTTAAGCACACTACTTATTTACGTTCAGAATAAGAACTTAAAACTGACAAACTTGACTATAGTAACATCGTCTTAAATCAAGTCAAGGAAGCTTGTTTCAAATGCAAGAGGCTTATTATCCCTGCCTCGATTTTATATAAATTTATCTTCGATCATAAATATACTTGAAACAGACTTAATTACACTGCAATCAATTTCATCCATTCTTCACCATCAAGCTTTTAGTTCCCTCGGTGTAGTACGAAATCCAACAGAAGCCACCAGCAATTTTGATAAAACGTTGCTGATGAAGAAGTTGGTCACGTTTTCCGAAGGAAGGTCTTTGCGATGTACGCATCCATACTTTGCGCCCCAGCCTCAATCAGTCTGAGGTCAAATCAGCGTTCCCTTCTGGGTTTCAGTTTGGTTCAGAGATATCGCATTACGTTTGCTTTCATTCCATAGGGAAGGATATATATTTGAGATTGGATAGCACTTTTTGATTGGGAGTAGATACCGGTGCTACCCACAAGAAAAATTGTTGGTTTACCACTCTTTTTCAGGTCTCATCCCAGATAAAATACCACCCACTTCCTGTTAGTATTGAAACGATCCTCAATATCATTACCTATGTATGAGCCTACTAACAGAAGGGTAAACAGAAAAAAAAGAGGTTGAGCGGGAAAAATCTACATTGCAGTGGCAGCTAACGCGTTCATTGATATAACAGGTACAAATAATTTTAGCAGATATTGCTAACTTTTCAACCGTCATTGCTAACGTTAGATGAAGCTGCTAAAATGTTAGCAGTGGCTGATAAACAAACGAATTTGCTCAATCAGTAGCCCTTGCTAACTCATTAGTAGCTATACCTAACGTTAGCAATGGCTGCTAAAAAGTTGCCCACGGCTGCCAAAATTAATACCACCAGATAGATCGAGTAACGCGTTAGCTGTCACTGCTCTCTTTTTCGTTGTGATTAAGTCAGTCTATGATGGACATCGATTGTAACTAAAAATAACTGGAACACTGTATGCATGAACTGTATACACACTGAAAGGTTGATTTTTTTTCTCTTAAAATGTTCCGAGTTTCGTCGTAAAACTAACATTAGTAGAGCCAGGTAGAAGGCGCTTAACGTAACTCAACTTAGGTAAACCTAAGGGTTACTCAGCGCAGCTGAAGCAAAGCGAAACACAAAGCCTTGGGACCTAACGTAACTTACGATTAGCGGAACCCGATCGTACCTAAAAACTAACCTACGCGATTTTATCCTCACACCTTGGTGGAATATTGAACCATGGAGAACACAAAAAGTAGAAGATAACACCTCCCTAAAAAACTAGAACAGAACACCATACTTAACAAAAATAAAAAACATATTAGAATTTAGCTGGTGATTTTGACTAAAACTTAGCAAAAACCTGCTTGGATAAATCAGATGAGTAACTAAAATTTGGCTTTGCAAATAGTTCACGCTTTGAACGAATGGAAATGAACCTGATTTGAATCAAGTCTGTATAGTCTTGGAACAAGTAAACATTGCATATAGGCGTTCAAGTACATTCTTCTGCGGGCCGCAACAATGTGTGTGATCTCCGCGGTGCGGTGAGCACGGTGGTCAAGCCATCACACCTGGCCGGCCAGCGGCAAGCCAAAGCCAACAGTAAGAGGCTTTTAGGTGTCAAGAACATGGTTGGCGTGCGGGCTGGCGAGCAGCATGCGTGTTTTCGGGACATTGTCGGTGGAGCTGATTTATCAGGCTGGGCAAAGCATTGTTGAGGGAAAAAAGATGCGTGATTGATTCATATACCGAAGGCTTTTTTTTTTTGGCTTGGCTGGCGTTGGGGGCGCTTTGTTAGGGGTCGCCCCACCAGGTCTCCGTCCGATCCCCGTCACGGCCCCGCCGTGGTTGTCCAATGAAAAGCAGTCCTTCAAGCGTGCTCATGTAAGCTAATTACTCAAGCTAAGCCTTCTTCCAGTGCGGGTCTGTGGTCAGTGGACCACAGCTGTGGGTGTGACTGGCCCCATTCTCTAGCCCACCTGCCCAGGACCATTTTTGCCTTTTTTGCGATGACAGACTTACAAGGTACCTTAACCCTTTAACGTGCAACCAATAGCGTTAAAGCAACCTTCAAACCTGAATATTTTTGTTTCAGAAGTTCTAATCAAATCTTTTCTAACTTGCCGCCACCGATTTTCTTGAAACTTTCAGAACTTTTAGATAATTGCATGAATAGATAACCAAGCCCAAAACTTGCTGCCAAAATGCATTTTTCCTACCTTAAAAACAGCGTTAATGATTGAACAAAAACGTCAACACACGAAAACTGCCAATATTATGGAAACAGCCGAAAATATCACAAAATCCTCAAAATTTCAGCCATCGGCGCTATTTTCATGGGTGTTCTACAATGATGATCATTGATTTTACAATTTATCGAAAAAACAGTTTTTGTTCAAAATTCAACGCTATTTTTAAGGTAATAAAAATAATTTTGGCAGCAAGTTTGGGTCTTGGGTATCTTTCCTAACCGCTATCTCGCAGTCCTAAAAATTTCAATAAAACCTGAGGCGGACAGTTGTAGCATTCGCCTATCGTTAGCTTTGGAAAGTCTGCAGTTAACATCGTGTTTAATCAGTTGCGACATGGGGAAAGATATGGTCACGACATTAACCATTATATGTAAACCTATCCAAAGTTTGCTATTTACTCATCCCTTTGCAGCAACACTATCGGTTCGAGTTTTTCTCACTTATATTAAGATTACGTTAGTTCATGTCTAGGATAGTTTGCATCCGGTTTGATTCTCTTGAGTTCGCTTCGTGTTATCTTAATTTGTCTTTGATTCAGTCACAAAAATTTAAAAAGCCGCGAGGAATAATCATCAACGAGAAAATATTCAAGACCGCAACGCGTAAAAATAATTAAAAGAATTTTTTTAAAAATAGCCATACGGTTTTGGCCATTACGGTGGTGCCAGTTTTACCTAAATAGGTTGATATAATAAGGTTCACAATAAGGTGATACAATTATTGTATCACATAAGGTGATACAACTGGTTATGCTAATCTCGCAGAACTTATTGTAAGTTGATCAGTTGATGGTTCTCTCCATCTCCACGCCAAAGCCACAAACTCCTATTTTTTCTTTTTTTAATAAAAAAAAGATATTAAGAAGATCTTGTTTTTACAATCCCCCCAGTGTAAACAGAGCAGTTGCTATCCAAACACTGTAGAAAAACGCCTGCCTAACCAGGCCGAAAACACAATCCCTCGATCCGCTGCAATTTCACAATTTCCAGCGTGCAAAAAGTCTGTTTGAAGAGCAAGGCTGCTGAGCGGGGCAGGAACCAGTTAGAGTTTCGCCCTTGTAAAACAAAACTTGCACGTTCCCATGAAAGTATACGTATTCCGTCGAGCACTAGAGTAAATTACGTCTGTCCAATGGGCAGATCCGACATAAGAGCAGAAAGGACCTTGTGTAACCTCTCTGGTAAATCTACTGGCCGCTGGCGGCCCTTTGTTTCGCGTTTCCGTATGCGAGCCTCCATCAAAATGGCCTTAAAGCTGTGGAACACGAAAACCAGCTGCTTTACCTTCCCGCAGAAAGTCGGAGGTTCAAAGGTCGAAAATAGTGCTTTGCCGGTCGGCTGATACCAATGCTTCACAAAAACACCCGTTCTAAAAAGACTTTTGCAGCATCCAGACCAGGCTACATTCGAATGACGAAGGGGTCATCCATCAATTACGTTACGCTCTTGGGGATGAGAGAGTTCTGGTGTTACAATCACTACATTAAAGCAAAAATGCGCAATTAAAGGAGAATTGATGTAATTGATTAACGGTCCCTATCATTATCAGAATCGAGCAACAGTACTTTGGTGAGTAATTACTGTGCTTGGTTGGCTCAACTGCAGTTGGATTAGGTTACTTATAAGTCATGAATGATTTGGGTGCTTAAAACTTCACAATTGAGTGGTACTTTTACCAAGTGGCTAAATAATACCTCAACTGCTGTAAGTTTCAAATCCACAGCCTAAAAATAAGAATCGAAGAAGAATAAGATCACTGGGATGTAAAGAATTTATTTTCGATAAAATTTTCTCCCCACTAAATTGGTCTTTCGATATGTATAAAACTATTTAATCACGACAAAATCTAAAAATTATTTATCTATTTATAAAGAAGTTTGACGAAATCTAAATATTACTTATTGAATAGAAAAGAAGTTGTCTGGATACTTTCGAATTTGTGATAGTGAAGAACGAAAAGGGTCTATATTTTTACGGTGAGTATAGAACGGTAGTTCGTACGGTGTTAGGGGAGGTAAGTGACGGAGTACGAACTACCGTTTGCACTGATTCAACTCCTCCCACACCAGAGTACACGCCCTATGCCGGCATATAGTATAGTGCGGCTTCCCTTTTTGGCAAAGCGAGGGTCACCAACCCTAACAGGGTCTGTGTTTATACCCGGGTACAGACTGCCTGGGTTCGTGTACCTTTCCCCCGAAAAGGGTACCTTGCACTGATTCAGCCAGGTCTTGTATCCATGTGTAGGCGTACTGTACACAAACAGGGCCTGCTAGTCAGTGTACCCCTCCTAAGACGATGCAACAGCTCTGCCAGATTGGGTGTACCCTACTACTACGAAAACATAACGCTTTTTGTCATGAGACCCTTTAAGGAAAACGACTGAAAACCTAAACCCGATTTCCATCAGCATTTGGTAGTCTGTGCTGAACCAGACTTACCGTTGGTCTGGGATTAAAAAAATAACATAAAATATGGCATTTCTCCAAAAGAGATAGTTCTATTAAAATACAACTGATTCCTTCATGACATCTACCAAAAATAATTTGGTTACGATTTAAGGGGATAACTACAGTTCATTCCTATGTAAACAGAGCCAATTCCTACAGGATTGCAAAACTTGACAAACTTGGAGCAGCAAATGAGAGAAAGTAAACTCGTGGTTGCGCGGAAAACATTAACAACTCAGGGACGCACTGTAAACTTAGCCAACTCGTATAGACGCAACGCAAGACATGACCTAGACAGGTAAGAATCCAGTCAGGTGGGTACCTACAAGTAGACAGAAGATAATTTTCTGCAGGGAGAATATAGACTCAGGATCTACATACGGATACCTATAGATATGGAAATATCTGGACCGTCAGGCGTATTCTGGAAGGGAGGTACCTTGAAAGAGGGCTGAAAACACGCATATCAACAGACAGGAATCTGGAACGATCGTTAACTAGACGCCAAATTTTGCGTTAAACGACACAGATCAGCGGAATGGAGATTTTTTTTTCCTATTTCCCTTTTTTTCTTTTTTTTCGGATTTTTTGGGCTTCGGGCGTCAACCAAAAACGTGTAAACCAACACGCGAATGAAGAAAAATCTGATGAGAACGTATTCCTAGTAACAACGTATTCATGAAGTCTAGCTAACACCCACCTTCACAGTTAGGATACATTGGAATCTCAGCCTTGAAAACTACTTCCGCACCCCAACAAAACAATCTACAATTGCATAGTTACGGCCCGAATCAGTTCGGGTTCGTTTCAGAGCTCAAGAACTGCGTTCCGAACTGCTTGATCTCCGAAAATCCGCCCCGTAATCGCCAGAATCGTTCTTACTGCGAGTCGGGCCATCGGAATTGCGGAAAAGTTGCTTTGTTTGCCAGCGGAGCGTGGCATTGGAATTGCATAAGCGGCCGGGGAACCGCCGGCTTTTCAAGCGGAATGAAAGAGACACATATCGCCAGCGTACGTGGAGGCGAGACGCAATACCGAGACCAGCTTTACTTGCCCTCAAATATCGACACTGCCCGTGAGAGCTGCTGCTACACTGTAAACTTGATAGGTGGGATTTCCCGTCCCTGATCCACCTTTTGTCGCCGGACTGAGCGGAGTTGGAGCGAAATGGGGCATGAAGCACGCTGGTGACGACTCCTGAGAGAACCTTATCCACACCAAACTAAGGTTCCAAAAAATAATACTACAGCTAGAGATGATATCAAATGGTGCAATTACTCGATGATATGGAAATGTGACAAGATGGAAAAAATCAACAAAGATAAGAAAACATTCAACTCATCGTATCTCAAAGAAATCTAATAACAATTAAAAGAGTACTCGATTTCATCATCTTTTCGCTACTCCGTTGTTACACTTCTTAGATTGTTATCTCTTAGCCCTCTCGGATTTACCTTTTTAAGGATCGCAAGTGAATTGTTCGGAATCATTAGCCATGCATCTGCCGTGGATCCTGGTTGTCGCCGTTTGGTGCGTTTTCGGCAGGACCGAGTCTGCCAGCATCCAAGGAGCAAATCGCTCACCGGATGCTCACATGATCGGAGGTAGTTTGGTGGATGCCAATACCACCCGGCCGATCGTAGGCATGTTATTAGTGCAGAACGATGACGACGAAATCGTTAGATCCTGTGAGGCCTTACTTCTTAAACGTACTGTTTCTAATTATCCGTACTTTTACTTTTTAACTGCAGCGGAATGCTTCGATGATAAATCGTAAGTATTAACCCATAAGAGCCCAAAGTATTTGGAGTGAAATTCAGCTTAAGAGAAATTCGAAGGATTTTTCCCATTAAAATACGCTATTTTGAGCTGTGGAAAATGCTAAATTATTACACTTCCGGTTTCCAGAGGGGTGATATTTTTTTTGGTGACAATACTGAACTGAAAAGATCCTCAAATATTTTTTTCTGTTTCTAAACGGCACCGTTGCGCGATAGTGGGTTAATAAGGTTTTGACTGAAGAATCGACGTTTTCACTGCATTGATTTTGACGACAAGATGTCGTCAAACATCGACGGATAATTGATGAGATATTTTGACTGAAATGTGATTTTTTCGTCATTTTTTTAGAGACGACTTACAGTACTTTTCAAGATTTCTTCAAGCGGATGGCCGAGAATCCGTCACGGTCGTGCTCAAGATCAAGGTTCACCCCAAGTACGACAAGAAAACCAAGGAACATAATTTGGCGGTATTCAGCGCTATGCATTCACGTCCATGTAAGTAAAGTTACGTAATTTGCATTGTATGGACACCGATTACAAAATGTATTTCGGAATCCATTTTCGATAGCGGTTTTTATACACGAAAAAGAAAAGGTTTTGTTACACCAACAAAATCATTAAAAATATTTTGTTCCAACAACAAAATGTTTGGTTCTATCATGAAAATGTTTGGTTGCTGCGGCAAAATTTTTGGTTGCAGCAACAAAAATTTGATTTGTTGTCCCTAACTTTGTTGCCGTAACAAAACCATTTTTTCCCCGTGTACCACATAAAGAACTATCATTAGCTGTCTTTTTGAGTTGGATTGACCACTTAAATCGCGATAATAACACGGTATAAAAGGTTTTGTTACACCAACAAAATGATTTGTTAAAATATATTTTGACAAATGTTAATTTAATTAATATTTAATAATATAATTTATATCCCTATAGAGATAACAAAAACATTTTGTTAAAACAACAAAAAGTTTGGTTGCTGCAGCAAAATGTTTGGTTGCAGCAACAAAAATTTATTTTTGTTGTCCCTAATTGTGTTACCGTGACAAAACCATTTTTTTCCGTGAAGGGACAAGAAAAGCCTCGGTACGTAAGAGGCTAGAGGACAATATCCCTGACAGAATAGTGAAAAAAATATCGCAAATTACATTAGCACACCGTGGGAAGTAGGCAATCTTTCTTACAATGGTGCCGCAAAGAGAAACCAGCGTAATTCACAGGTAATTTTATTCACTGCGCTCGACAGATACGCCACAAACCTTAATAAAAATTACGAACCCTGATCATCTAGTTAATCATCCGATTTCGGGATCACTTTCCTCAGGTTTAGGTTTGCGACCAGGAAAAAATGACATTCCGGTGACCTTCCGACGACATGTCC
>Ga0058701_10000509_pt1 | contig 26760 bp, 15 predicted proteins | sample AgamicOrMae_FD_97039 | JGI IMG/M metagenome (GOLD analysis project Ga0058701, IMG submission 97039) | Agave microbial communities from Guanajuato, Mexico - Or.Ma.e | ecosystem: Host-associated > Plants > Phyllosphere > Phylloplane/Leaf | place: Guanajuato, Mexico | collected 2012-06-04 | reverse complement strand
GAATGGTCGTGTGCATTCGTAAACTACTACAATGCGTAAGCTTGCCCAAAACAATAACCTATAGGAAAGGCGCAATACGTAATGGATCATTGGACCCCATGGATCATTGGACCCCACTCTCCCCTAATGATTTGTTACGGTGCGCCCTCCGACAGAGCCCCTGCGTACCACGGCGTAGGCATCACGCATCACATGGGCGTGTCGCGGTTGCCTATGCGAGAGTTGACAGGCGCTCAAGGTGGAATCAATGCGATTTTCATACCGGTAACTCGAAAAGCCACATGTTCATTAGACCGAGGTGAGGAAGCCATACCTCTCAAACAAGATGAATCCGTCATCATCTATGGTGGGAACGGTGTGCAAAGGGTTCATCTGAAAAAAAATAAGAATAAGGAAACTGGCTGGTTCAAGACGAACTTTCTTGTTGCCGGTACGTGGAACGACACTTGTCTTATTTATTTACCTTCAGGAATTCCGGTTTTAGGTGTTCACCAGACTTAAGATCCATAACTTTTAGGTCAACTGGATGGTCGATTAACTTAGAGGTGAAAAGGACAGACCGCACAGGGGGACTGACAACAACGCCGTACACCGTAGTGCTCATTTTGGCTTAAATTTGTGGACACCTGGTAAAAAAAAGGAGTCAGTGCAAGTAAGTATTTGCAACATTGGCGAGACGCAAAAAACTTTGATTTCTTTCACCTTGTTGGGACAACCCATAGACAAACCTGTAAATGTCCCACGCACTCTGGTCACTAATTGCGTACAGATCCCGCCTAGTAAGGAAACTTCCTCATATTTAGACATTCCGATTAGATGATAGTCTTTGGAATGCGAAATTTTTCATATCATCAAATGAAATGACAACGCTATTTTTGGGTCTTGATGACGTAAAGCGTCTCGCTCATTTCGGGAGCTAAATTTCTCCTGTTATGCCTCGCGCGAGAATTGTTACGTCAGAACTTATTCCGGAAATCAAAATTCGCGATTTATGAATTTAATTTTATGCGTTTTTTAAGAAGTCTATTGAGGAATTTCTCATACTTTCAAATAAAATGGTTTCAGAACATTTTAGCTATGGCGGAATCACGAGTGGGAACCAGCAATACGCTCTCGTGTAAACTCTTGGAAATATTTGTCAATCTTCTTTACCGGTCGGGCTCCTTGAATTAGATTTTTTTAACAAATTTAGTCATGATAAACGCGTTAGTTATCATCATTGAAATGAAACTCCAACTTGTTTAGAATTTGGTGGTCCTGTCCTCCATTATAATCAATTTTTCACGGCGTATTCGATCTGTTTGCTAAATATAAACGGAACTAAATATTTGTTGTCCCAAGATCAACATAGAATATGAAAGTCGATACATAGAACATAAGAGTTAGAAATGTTGTTAATCTTTAAAACTTAGTGAACACCAAGAGTCTTGCAGAAAACAAACCGTTTTCATGCCCAGTACCGGTGCGTTGAAATGACAATGTAGGTACTGTTGATTGTAATAAATGCTGAGCGGTTGATGACAAAAAATATAGATTTTTACCGCTTTTTCTTTGGCCTCGTGAAAATCATTAACGTTGATATGCTCCGAAACTTGAACACTTCTCCATTAATCGATATACCGAAACGTCCACATTGTCGTGCGTTTAGGGCGTATGTTCGTGCGTCGCACACACAGCGCTCGCTCTCTGCATAGTTAAAACGTTAATTGCTTAGACCCACTAAATTAGGAAAAGTTGGAAAAAATTGTATTTTTCATTCTTAAGTTTATTTTTTATTTTTTTTTGTAAAAACATTTTTAGTGTTTTTCTTAGTTTTAGGGATCGCTTTTCATAGACCAGGATGTTTAAAACGTACATAAGACGTACAGTCGCTCCTCCCCGGAAACATGAGAAAGGAATCACACTGCTATACTTTTTTCCCCCGATAAATACTCTTTTTTTGGGTACCGGTACCTTTTCCTGCCTATAAAGGAACTCGTCGAAAGAGGATGTCAGTTGACTATGACGGTCACTTTGTTTGTTGCCTCACTGACTTTGACAATTGTGATGAGATATGAGCTGAGAAACACGCATCATCTTTGATGAGGTTTCCCCCACCCACCACATCTTCCTCGTGGAAATCACGGTCATTTCTTTAATAGACCGTTTTTTAGATGCCAAGTTTTCCGCGAAGAGACCCGTGATCGATCTCCCCCAAATTTTAGACAGATTCACAAGTACCCACTGGTTGCACTGTACTTCTTTTTTTACTGAACTTTTTTTTAATTGCTATTACGCCCACGAAGTTTTTAAAGTCCTCCTATAAAGTTGATACGGACGCCACGCTGATGAATGGTGAAACTAGTCGGTTGAGATACTTTACGACCGAATCTCGATGGAGCGGAAATAAAAAAAACTACCGGTGCGAACTTTGAATGACTGAAGTGTTCAAAGTACGTTTTGACACAACATCGGATGATGTAAGGAGTTGTGTTTATTCCGAAATTTCTCGTTACTCAATGAACGTCGCTTACCGGAAGTTGTGAATAACAAATGCGCGCGACGCAGAAGCTGGTCTGCCAGCGACTGATGCGTCGCGTCCCGCCAAACCGAACTCAGAACGCAACTTCCACTTCAACCTGTCCACTGTTGCCACGGCGGAAGCAGGAACAACAAAACAGTGGGCCACTGGGTAACTGGTGGGGAACGAGAGGGGGGGGGGATATCACAATGGCAGGCAAGGCTGGCGCGCCAACTCAAGGACGTTTAGTCGTTAGATTAGCATGACCGCATCGCGATTATTATTTTTGGCTAGCCGAGGAGCAGGCGCTAGCTGGGATGGAAAATTTGAAATCCATTACAAAAACTGGTTTGGGCGTCTGGCTTCTCACAAAAAAAGTGGAGGTACATAAACTTTTCCGCTATAACTGGTTTAATTTAGGTAATTCGAGAAGTCCTGTGATAGGACCCACCCACTAATCACTAATTGCTCGCGGTCTATGCGGGTTGCCTACCTCCGACTTTCACACATCCACCCACTGATAATTATAACACCTTCTCTAGGTTCTTACTCACACAGGAAACATTGTTCAGCCGATTCCACTAAACCACCCAGTCAGGGACTGTGGTTAAACTACGTGTCCTGTAAAGGGGGGGGGTACGTATAGAGAGTAAGGCACTGTTCCAAGTTGTCTCGAGGGGAAAACCTGCGTTTTGGGGCACAGAGGAGGATGGGGGTCAAAGAGGAGCCGTAAATAAGGTAGGTAGTTTATGGATGGACCGTGCGTTTTGGGGCACAGAGGAGGAAGGGGGTCAAAGAAGAGCCTCAAATAGGGTTTGTAGTTTATGGATGGACCCTGCATTTTGGGGCACGCAGAAGAGGAAGGTGGTCAAAGAAGAGCCTTAAATAGGGTTTGTAGTTTATGGATGGACCCTGCGTTGTGGGGCACAGAGGAGGAAGGGGGTCGAAAAAGAGCCTTAAGTAGGGTACGAAACTTATGGATGGACAGCCCATAATTAGTACTGAACTTCCCGCTAATAGTACCGATACTGTCAGTCTTCCCCGTTCGTTTTCGACAATTACTCATGTCTTTGCAACCTGTTTTTAAAGGTTGGTCGACTTGTTTCTTGAGTTCAACGCTGCTAACTTACGAATTATTAGGTGACAATTGCACCGTATACCTCGACGTTACTAAATTTCTGCTCAGGAGATTGGCCATTCGACTCTAACCATGCACTTCGAAAATTATGTTTACGAAAAATTAAGCAGAAATGAAAATAAAAATTAAAAAAAAATCCTCACGCGGGGGTTCATACGCCGAAATAAATGAATAGACCGAAACGGCCAAAAGGTGATCAATATTGATTATATCAAAGCTGTTCGAGAAAATCAATGCAGTACATGAAATACAAGGGGAAGGATACCAGCTGTTGACTCTAATACCAATAAACCAACGAGATTTTAGTAGGTTTCACCTTCCCGATAATGCAATTGTTTTTCTTCAGAGGGATTGGAAATGCTTAGAAATGACTTAAATCACGTTGAAGTACCCGTAATGGTGTCTGATTTAAGAGCCAACCAAACCTTTTTGGGGTAAAAAGAAAAATCACGTGGTCTCTTAGATTGCAGTATCTGAGCATTGGAGGAATGAATACGAGGAGTTATTTCTGTAGGCCTCTGTGACAAGGTAGGCAAACATACAGGTATACGAGAGTGCGAAATAAAAAGAACGTTTCTTTGTCCTTTTCATAAGTTTAATGCAGGAATATGAGGATGTACAAAAAGAGCACCACTTCCATGCACACCTAACTTTAAAACCAGAGTTCAGGTATTTATCAACCACACTCAACAACAAGCGGTCTATTTATGGTAAATCAATCAAGATATGAATACATAACATTGCGTATCATGATGATTTTTCGTAGGGTCTACACTGTATCTCAATAATGGCATCCGTAGGATGAGAGTATGGCATATCATGTGGACATAGAAGAATAATGCCTGATACACCGCTGCAAGCACGTCACACAAAATGGTTCGAATAAAATCTTCTCTTGCAGCATAGCAGGTAGTAACAAGTAATGAACGATTGACTGGAGAAATAGATAACTTTTTCACAGAGATAACGATTCCGAATATTGAGGCAAAAATCTTGAGTATATACACGGTGATGCTATTTTCAAAAAACGTCACAGGATTAATTTTAGACATTCAAAAGTTCGAAAGGAATAAAGGAGACTTTTGAGGAGCAACGATGTAGAAAAAAGTTACGACACTCACATACAAAACACCTCTTCATTTTCTGCCAAGGTTCAGGTACTCTAGGACAATCTGCCTGGTTTAATAAACACGATTTCCTCCCCGACTGTTTAATAGCAAATTGTAAATTCTACTTCCGCGATGTTTTTCTTGGTGCCGTAAAGTGCGAACGAACCCTGTTAACATCGTTGGGAGTTATAAACCACGAAACACCGAAGCAGTACCACACACGAACAACGAAATCGTCTCTTAGAGGACAAAATGCACTGAGTCAAATGCTGACTAAAGTTTCGAGTATTAATAAGCTTCAAATAAGATTATTTTTCCACATTTTCAGAATTTCATAGCGAATCCGCCCAACCAACATTCAACATAACTTGTATTAATAAATAAAATTTTACTGAAACGCGTAAAACTTTTCGATCAAAAATTGAATGACTTTCAAAACTGAATTCCAAAGTTTTAAGACAGACAATATCCAATGAAACTGTTTATTTGGACTTCCGTTACTTATACATTTATTAAATCGACTTCTTAATAAGACGTATTTTTGAATTGGAGGGCTTTGAGATAACATTTTTTTTACAAAATTATTTCAGTTTATACAATAGACCTTCAGCTTGCCCTAAAAGGCGGTGCGGAAAAGAGGTGTCGGAATTGGCTCGAAAACGGTTGATGCTAGTAGACCCTTCACATTTTGACTTCTAAGCGACGGAAAATGGTTTGAGATTTCGACGGTCAATCCTAGCATAAATGGATCAATAGAAACTAATTATTCTTACATCTTTTATTCATTTTAAAATTCTGATAGGCTGGTACGAGACAAACTTGTTATAGTCATCCGTCTTCCAAATAGTAGCCTTTGCCACGCGCGAATTTTGAAAAAGAAATCGCTGAGGGCAGATAACGGAGACAACGCTCAAAAGCGACTCCTTCCGGACGTAGATTACACCACAATAGTACACAGATTTTCAAACACTTAATTAGCTCTTAACAAGCCATCAAAACTTTAATTCCAAAGAGACAGCGAGGTAACGCAAGTACGTCCAATTATCGTCACTATATATCATACTCTCAATAGCACTAAAGCCGAATTTATCGAATGGTACGATTACAAAACCAGCGTCTGTCCAAAGCGTTTATACAAAGAACACAGTTCTTAAAAAATGTTATAAATTGAATTAAAAACGTCTGAGAGAATCCCTTTTTCTTGCATTAAACTTTGCGAAATCTATTACTTGGATCAATAATTTGATCTAAGGACTTTAAAATGCTAATTTTGTAAATACTAAACCGCGGGGCATAAGTGGATTAACGTATCAACAGCAACACTCCAAACTATAGAAAAACGGTCAAACTTCTGACTGAAGAAAGTGAAAACGGTATAGATAGATGGAATAACAGAAAGAAATTAAGTCAATATACCATCAATATCAACTGGCAAAATAGCTCAGACAATCGAACGCTCACACAACTCTCGCAGCCGTAGATGTTTACAGAGGACACTTCAAATATATGTCAAGACACCGCAAGAGGAAGGGAACCAACAGAAAACGCGAGGAAAGAAAAAGGATACGCTGAGTTAAGCAAGTTTGGATGGGGGTTCATACTTAATAAACGCTCGCGCAAACCAGACATACCAACCGTCTACGAAGTTCCGGCTAGCGCTTACATTTGACATTATCTTTTTATGTATTTTTTTTACAAAATTATCGCCCCTCCTTAAAATAGACACATTTGTAAGAAACGCACGTAACTGCTAAAATCCTTTTTCTTACATTTCGGGTAATTTCGGACTAGACATCCAACACGCATGACGGACACATCATAAAATTGCCAACTGCAAAATGTATAAAAACAATACCATGGCGACTAAACTTATTTTTACAGAGCAGGCAATATCACAAACAGGTTATCACCAGCCCGCTCTAAGCCACTTGCTGTCAGCGTTATCTTTGAAGCGACTACCACATACTGCGTATTCATGGAGTAATCATTGAAATTTTCGCATCGCTTTGTGCTTTTCATAGATTATGGATATGGAGGGGGAGGTTAACAACTACTAACATTGTATATTTTGATACAGTAAATAAGACCGACAGATTGTAGATCCACTACGAGGCGGGTGGGCACGGCTGCTCCAGTGTCGCGCAAGACTTCAATGAAGACCGTCTCAAAATCTCCATAGACTAGTTACTAACGCTTTTCGGATTTCTTTGGAACAAGCTCTCTGCCAGAGAGTCTACTGGCTCTCTAATATAGGATCGTGGCACGTGGGTAATACGAACTAATTTAAAACGAGGTTCTTTGGAAAGGCTTTAATAGTTTTCAACAATCAAAAATCAATAAACATAACAAGGCCCAACAAAAAGGATTACTGACTCACGCTACTAACATTAGAGGATCAAAAACGAAAAATATAACGAGACTTAGAATTTATCACTTACATAGATTTCGAAACTCCGAAAGAGCGAACAATCACAAAAGCAGTTTCTGAAACTGACCCCTTCATCCTCTCCTCATTTTGTTGCTAGTCGCACGACTGGAGATCGGGCCCCAGATTCTCGATATCTGAGGCAAAATCGATTGCCAATGCATCACCCCCGATTCTTGTAGCAATTATTTCTAATACAACATCCCCATATAAAACACTCCTTTAGAGGTAAAGAACTTCCTGAGCTCAGAATGTGTCAATAATTCAAAATTATCAAATCACATTTGAAATAATCACATTTAAGATCAATTCTACCAAAAAGCCTAAAATCTATTCGCACACATTTTTGTACAGGTCTGTATAAATTAGACAATCTGGAATCCTCTCCCGCTAAACAAAACCTGAGCTAATGCTTAACGTGGAATAACAATATACAAATGTTAGCCTTACACCCAGCAATGTGCATTCCCTGCCTCGTCTATACTACAGAATTATTTCTTTTCTTTAGTGCCCAGGTTGTACTCACACGGGAACATTGCGCATCTAGGACAAGCTCTCTTCTATCCACTTTTAAGATCTCAAGTTTAATTTGAAAACCGGCTGTTTGGGGTGATTTAGATATCGTAAAGCAGATACAAGTTAAGCTCCTTTTTTTTATCTTTATGAAATTTGCAAGAAATCAGATTTTGTATGTTTTGCCTGGCTCCAAAGATGAGCATATCTACTTGGACGCGAAAAACACGAGTCAAAACAACTCAAAAACAAGCACCATGTAGTCAGTTTCTCATATGGTCCTTCACAGGAAATCATAAAGTTACGCTTCACGAAAATTTGCCTGTCCGACACTCACGATGCTCCCTGGTCAGGGCTGCGTCCGGAAACATTCTTCGGCTGGATCTCTCTTTTCTTCTCATGACACCTCGATTCACGAGACGGAGATAAAACCGATTGAGGGGACGGTTTCCGAGCGTAGCCCTCTAAAGGTGTGTTCAAAATTGACTCAACTGACCTGGCTGGACCAATCACAAGCACACTCGGAAAAAAAATCACGCAACACACAATGAGCTTCCAACGTCCATCTTAGGTATCGACACATGCCCATCTCGTAGATCCATACACTGTTCATAACGCACAAAACGAAATCACACCGATTAAACGAAACAACGCACTTGCTAAACATTCACAGTACATGTGATAAAACATCACATATATGGCACTGAAACAAGTATGGCCGGTCGCGGAGTGTGTCCCCAGCCACGCTCAAGAGTTGGTAAAAGGAACGCTGACAATGCCGTGCAACATTTAAAACCGCAAAACAATACGCCAAAGATCGGCAGACAATTATATACAGCACACACCGCGATTCAAAACAAAGCTTTTTCAAAAATTGCAAACATCCACACGAGAAACATGAACTTTTCCACGAGTCTCAATCAAAACTTGCATCTGATTACCAAAATATTTGAAAAACCTGTCGACCTTTTTTGGTATTTAAGAAAACGCTTTATACTTAAGATTACGAGTGCAAAATCTACCTGAAGCCAGATTACGAAGTTAGATACGAAACGAAGCTACACCGCTAGTGACGGCCGGAGTTAAAAGAGTTAAAAAGCTTGGCGCCGCGGAGGCGGCGAGCTCGCTAACTGGAGCGATGGAAACTTTAAGGCACTGTAGAATCACAAAATCAAAAAAAATCAGAGGAAAGTCGCGACATGGGGTGTCGAAATCACTATGCAAATAATTCGTGTAAACGAAATACTTGTCGGTTCGAGTCGTTCGGATGAATCATTTGACGGAAAACGTTCGAATCGAAAATCCCTTACATATCGGCCACAACTCTGTTACTGATACGAAAGAACGGTAAAAGAACTGGTCACCGAATTTTTTTCACTGGGCTTACATTAAACAGAGAAATTGTAATCACTAGTGACTATGAAACTTTACCTGGAGAACTAACACCTATTTTCAATGAATCAAAACATAACATGCAGATAATTGCTCTTTTGATGGGATGGTGGTTCGGTTACCAAAAGGATATTGAACATGTAGCAAAAACATTTGTACAGATACACGATCGTAATCTTACAAGCTAAAACGGTTTCCCTCCAGAATCATTTAAATCAATGAGAGCATACGACAAAGTCCCAGAGCAGGGGTGAAACTAAAAATGACCGCGGGTCAACCGTTAAGGGAAACGATACGAAACCTGGGCAAATGTTTTGGAGTCAAATCAACCGGTAGTTCACATCAACCTTATTAACAACACTGAGCACGCAAAAATGAGGTACACATTACGGCTTGAGGCTCTCCTGGTCATTCTTCGAAAATCTCGACGGTTTCCTGCCAGACTGGATGACGAATAAAAAATTTTGACTGGAATTCCATCCTGACCGCTTGAGAGATATCGAAAAGGCCGTGGGAATCATTCTCGCGAAGAGAATAAGACAGGTAGTCACCATCTCCGATTCCGGAGGTAGTTCTACTTCCTGTCTTGATCAAAACGTGCCTTACGGTTAAAAATCTAGCAGGAAATTAAGAGGTATGACTGTAACGGCTTCCGGTTCATTTTTTTCCGGAATCCATACTTTTTCACTTGTACTGATTTTTTTTTTTCAATTTGTGAGAGCAATACAGCCGATCTGCATATCCAGAATACTACACAAAAGCTCAGTTGAAATTTGAGTTCACATCAAACACACTAGAATCTAGATAAAACCTTACACAAAAACGATCTGGAGAAATAAACATAAAATGTGAGGTAACAACACATTAATTAGAAATATTGATATTCTAAAAACTATATCCATACAGAGTGTTATATGTGAGTGTACATGCATACATACACTAATTTCCATATAAACACACTCTTAAAACAATGGTACCAAAGCTTTGGTTGGAGTTAAACTACATCTCTTGCAGTCTGTAAAGACTGAATAAACTAATAAATGTGATACACAATACTAAAGTTGAAGAAAAAACCACCAACGAACTCCCTTTGGTTTCAAGCTACGGAATCAATGGACCAAGCTTACTCACAGTAAATTATTAAGGTTGCATTTCCGGTTCCTTGTGTTCTTCCTTTCCCCACCCTGCCGAACTTAGCGAGGTGCAGGGCCTCCAACTTAACCTTACCTCGAGTTGCAAAGCCTCAAGGATTGACAGTTATGTTGTGTCTTGTACCTCGCTTCGCTGATGCTCCGCTCGGCTTTCCTCAAGCCTGATGCAGCTTACTTCCTGCCGTCGACAAGCGACATCAAGCTTGGACACCTGACTTGATTCAGGCTTAAGATGTCGCTCCATTCGACTTGGCGAAGAAAGGTAGATCACAAGAGGTAGCTATGCAACCTCACAAATTTAGACTTCATGTGATGTATTCATAAATACTTCAATTTCGTTCGCAAAGCATCTGCTGCTTACAACAAAATGAAACAAAACTAAAAAATACATAAATGATTCTAGGGCACAATCTCTTCTAACATAAATATACTATAAATTGAAAAACAACAACAACGATCAAGTTAAAACACATAACACCGAAGTTCATTCTTGACCTCCACACACAATCAGCCCCACAAGAAAACAACCCTTTTCGCCATTGACTGAACACCACTGGCCTGGCGCACGGCGCCGGCCATCAAACTACAGCCCCCCCTCCATTTTTCATTGGGTACCAGCTCTATAAAAATATTTTACTTGTACTAAAAGACATCTATTAGTTGCGAACGAAGCCGGTAAGTAAGAGCGACTCTCAGCTCGGAAAAGACCAACTGTGAAACAAACTTTAAACAAATGACTCTTATAAATGAAACTACTCCAATCTGGTCAACAACTTTACACACTCTCAACCCAACTCAAAAACAAAATTTTCTTAGAAAAAAAAAGAAAAAGAAAAATCTTTCGTCATAGAGAAAGAGGTTTATCAAGCTAAGATTTTTTTCCACTACTTTAAGTCAATTTTCCCTCTAAGCACAGCCTTCACCCTGCTACTTTTTCCACAAATGGAAAACCCTCAATTCCATCAAATTGTTACCAAGTATTACCACAGTAATTGATAATGGCAGTGACACTATAGAGTCATATCATTTGTTATCACACAGCAAAGACAAGCTTTCACAGTTTTGCTGTCGCACATGCAGCTCCTCCGGTTTAGAGACTAATTACTTGTTTTTATTTCAATGTTATTTCTCGTCGGCTTGAGTACCCAAGAATAATTACTTCCTGACTTCACTAGCCAGTAGCGCGACTACAGCGCGCTTGCGGCGCGCTTAAAACAATATGCAGCAACATAGATGCCCCAATCAAGAACTTTAAATATTCCTAGAAAATAAGGGGATAAAAAGCGACTTTGATACGAGTTTTATTTCGTAATCAAAGGGTTGGGCCGTTATCTCGGAACAATGAGGCATGCCAAACTGAAAAACTACCATCCTTACCCAACGGAAAAAAATGAATCTTTGCGTGTAATCAAGTTTAACTTTAAGTTCATACTGGCTTTATCGATAAATCCTCGTTTAAGGAATAGAAAAAAAGAAAACTTTTGAGATTGTGAAATTTAAAGAAAATGTGATAAAAGCCTTGTCTTAATGTGTTTCACCAAAAACGCCAAAATTTGATGAATATTCGTGTAAAAAGATTTTTGAAGAAATTTCCGGGAGTTAACTTAAAGATAGACCGAAATCGCCGCACCTGAAGGTTGGCTCATTCTTTCCCTAGATTTCTGGTTGCTTTCTATTCCGCATGCCTTATAAATTCAAGATTCGACCCAATTCTCAAGCCCCAAGATTAAGTCCGAGCTTGCGAGAAGAAGCGGTTAGCTTCTCCTCAAGATTTGCTGATTAGAGGTAGACTAACGGTTGCATATATTATATTCCCAGATCTTCGGTCATCATGGCGTACAAATCCCACGGCGGTTAGGGACCTAGCTCCTGCCAAAACTCGAACCGCCAGAAATTGGCAGCGCTAACTATCCAGCCAAAAGACTGCAGACTGACCTTCCTACCAATCCACTCCCTTAAAATGGTCCCCGATGATGAGTGGCTGTAAAACATCCCATAAGGCAAAAAGTCTACATCAAAGCGTGGGCTTAAACGTAATCTGTTCCATACTGAGACAAAGAATTGAGCACGTTGAGTTCTTTTTAAGTCTTCGAAGTCAAAATGAGCCATTTGTGAGAAAGATTCACGGATATAACATCGACTTGCAGCGGAGTCCTTGTCTTTCGTGCCAGCTATTCGCTTTAAAAATACCTGAGTTAAGACGAGCTTCTGAAAAGTTGGTATACTTGCTAGGTTGTCGAGCTAAGGTAAAATACCGAGCACGGCGTAAGACCAATTCATCCGCACTGAATGGTACCTTTGCGGAGCTATTTAGTTTTATGCGGAGTATGAAAAATTCAGCATAACGTCCGTAGATGTCGAACAAGAGCTTCCAACGATTTTCAGAAAATGGGAAACAATTGCAGATCGGGATTCGGACGATCGTTCCAAGAATGGTTGCGTTTCCGAGTTACAGGTTAGAAGACTGAGCTTTTCATAGTCAGAAGGCTTTTCCGGCCAAGATGATTCAAGAGCTGAATTTTTCATGACGCCCGTGAAACGAAACGGCCGAATCGGAGAGGTTTCCCGCCTAGAAAGACGACGTTATTCCGTTTTTCTTTAAATATCAAACACCTCATCGTTCACGCATCACATTTACCGACCGGGAGGACACGTAATAAAGCCTATCCTATTGATGACTGGGTAAAAAGGCGTTCATGTAGAATTACAAAAAACCAGCTAGCCACGACACAATGCCCATTAAAGGACCCGTGAGCTTTCATACATAGTAAAGCCATTAAAAAAATTCTCCTTGAAAAGAACTAGCAACATTTAAAATATTGAATACAGCTGAAATCTTGCTATTTATTACTTAGAGTGCTTGCAATGAGCAACAAAGAAAAGTAAAACTTCTGGCTTGTCGCCAAAAACAGATGCGACCCTGACACCTAGTGACATACCATTATGGGTATGGTAACCACAACCAGTGAAACTCTCCGAATGGTACGGCTGAGCTCTATGCTCAAACTTCTCACTCAAATACCAGGTTGAGTCCTTTTCCTGTTGCCGGGTCTCAATCGAACTTTCAGAGCATTACAACCTTTCAGTTAAACCCGAATCAGGGACGTTAATAGAGACAAGGAGCCTTGCGTCTGAAGGGATTCTGAAAAGACTAAATGTAGAAAAACAAAGGGCTATGAAAATGAAAAAATCCATTGATTCAATAGAATCGCGATAAATCAAAACACAAAAACTAAAACAAAAATTACTTCAAGAAACAACAAATTTGCTTGTTTCTTTGACTAATTGTACCCACGTATCCACGCAGACCCATCGTAAATGAAGCGTTGAAATAGTCGCAATGATACTAAACTAATCAAGGCAAATTAACGCTAATCAAAGGGAAAGATTTCATGTTTTGCTAGGATGTGATGTTCGAAGCAAACTAAGAACCGGGATAGTTGGAAGTAGAGCAAGTCAGTGGACGGAGTATGGAAAAAAGTGGCCTCGCCGAGCAGACAAAACCTGGTACTTGAGAAGCAAGCCTTCCCTGCCAAGTAGAACCTACGAGGTACAGCATACTCTATCGTGTTAGTTTATCGAGCACCCTGCACCGTTGACAATAAAAACTACCGCTTTCATTGGTCCCTACATCAAGTTTACGTTCCGCCGAGACGAAGAGAGCCGGTGGCCCCTCGAGGCGGGACGCTACCCTTCTTGGACCAGGCACACCAGAAATCACAGCCAATCCACGGTTCCATAGACTAACCAACCAATCACAGCTAATACGCGGTCCTCCGCTAACCAATCACAGCTAATCAAGAGGTCTCGTGACCAATCACAGCAAACCACACCTGTAGCAGCACGCCCGTAGTTTCCCGCCCGACCCTAAGGCGTGTGCGATTTCATGTGCACCGTTAGATGTCCCTTGAGCTTGTACGACTTATTACATTGCGAGCAGCGGTATGGTCTCATGTCGCTGTGTACCTGTTTGTGGCGGTACAGTGTTCCGGACTGTGCGAAGGTTTTCCCGCACGTCGGGCACACGAAGGGCCGCTCCCCGGTGTGGGATCGGGTATGGTCGCGGAGCAGACGAGCATCCTTGAAGCACTTCCCGCAACGGTCACACCTACGCAGCGGAAACATTGTTAGGTTTTTTTTTCTTCATTTACCGGTATTCATTCAGTGACATGTTGCCGCCCAATTTAAAACGGGTGATTAACCCACTTGTCCCAGGCAATACCCATAAAAAAACAGGCTACATTTTTAATTAAGTTTACAATTTGTGAAGCGGTATTGGGGAACTGATTCGATTCTTGATCTAAAAACTTGTGCTTTCATTCGAAATACCCCGACTGGGTGATTTTCGACGTTAGGTTAACCCATAACAGCCCAAAGTATTTGGAGCGAAATTCAGTTTACGAGAAGTTGAAAGGATTTTTCCCATTAAAATACGCAATTTTAAGCTTTCGAAAATGACTAATTAATAAAATTTTCAGGTTTCTAGACGAGTGAAATTTTTTAAATTGGGACAATACTGAACTGGAAAGATCCTTTGAAATATTTTTTTTCTGTTGCCGAACGGCATCGCTGGGCGGTAGAGGGTTAATATTTGCTGCTGGTCAAGGACATCCTATTGGGATGAAATGGGTTAAATGCGTTGATCAGGGTTGTTGCGCAAAGGCCAAAAGAAATTTTTCCGACTTCTCTAAGTCAAAAGAGGGCGTTTTCCAGAAACTTCTTGAAAACAGAAAGCCATGGTTAGTCGACTTTTTCCTACAAAATGAAATACTTAAATTACTCAGCCTCAAAATGACCAAAGGTGAGGCGATAGCGAGCATAAGTTAATAAGACTGCACCTTGCATAAGTGAACCATGGTCTTCAAAAATGACATGTATTTAGTAACGAAGATCTTGGGACATGTTTGCTTATGTTTGTGAAACAAAGAAGGACTTTTCGGGTACCATAATGATTTTTCCCTTTTTCCCGTCTTTTTAAGAGACCGCCTTTGCACGATCACGCCAAGGAAAACAGCTTTAGAGCTGCATAAGAGTTGTGTGAAGGCGTCATTCCTATGACACATTCTTCTCCTGAGGTTCAGTTGCAAAATGAAATTACAATGAAACTTGTTCGAGATACCAATGAACAGTCCTACGGCATAATCGCTTTGGTGGCTGCTGCCACCATGCATCACCACGCTTGTCCTGTGCTTCGCTCCGCTCGGATTGGCGACGAAATTTGGAACACGAGAAAAAAAGAAAGCTTTGTTGAAAATTAAGAGAGCGCATACAGTATACTCACTTGCATGGCTTCGGTACCGGTTTCGCACATGGGCCGTGCTTGCATTTGTCACACAACTGAGGACTGCGAGCCCAGCGACTCGTAAACGACTGACCACAATCCGTGCAAGTGTAAGACCTTTCCTCCGCGTGGTAGCGCATATGACAAGCCAGAGCCATCTTCATCCGAAATCCTCTCCCGCAATCCGGACACACGAAAGGCAGATCTTCCTGCGAGCTCCGCTTGTCCGGGAGCTCGTCCGCCAGGGCGCCCCTGTCAGGCGCGCCGCCGGGCCCCGCCGACGACCCCGCCTTGTCCTCGTCCGCGCTCGGTACCTTCTTCCGGTGAGTGCGTTTGTGCAGCGACAGCTTATGCTTCGTCGGGAACGCCTTGTCGCACAGGTCGCAGACAAACTTCTCGTCGGCGGAGTTGTCGCTCAGCATCTGGTTGCGGTTCGAGCTGGTGGACTCGTCCAGTGAGGAGCTCTCGTGCATGTCCGGGGTGTGGGCCATGTCGTGGCTGAGGTCGGTGCTTCGCGAGAGGTCGGAGGTCTGGCCCACGCTCGACGGGTGGCTCATGCTCGGGGTCTGGCACAGATCCGGGTTGTGGTGGTGGTCGGGGGTCCGGCGGAGGTCGGGCGTGTGGCACATCTCGGCCTGGTGCAAACTCGCTTGGCTCAGATTGTGGCTCGAATGCATGTCTAGGGTCTGCCCCAGGTGGGAGCCGGTGATGACGGGCGTGCTGACCGCGCGGGGGTACATGCTGTCGGCGTAGTGCGGCGGCGCCAGTCCGCTTTCATCGACCATCAGCAACCTGGAACAGAAGACGGGGCCGTGAGAAGAGGGTCTCACTTGTAGGGATATACCGTCATTCCCGGGAGCAGTTTTCACCTGTTATTGGACCATGCATCTTCATGTCTGTAAAAGACGTTAAATCAAAGACTTTTAACATGTGATATTGCATGAAGCTCGTGGATGACGTCAAGACTGGGGTGACGGGGGCCTTACCTTTGCTTCATCAAGGGCTTTGCATGACTGTTGATGCTGAGAGACGATGACTCGTCTGCCATAGAATCAGATCTAATCATAACCGAGGCGGGCAGAAGTCCAGAGGAGACGGACGACATGGAAATGCTGACGGAGTCCACATCGCCGCCGGAGTCCCCGAACGTGTTGCTTTTTGGCCGCTCATTACTTAATTCACTCACAAAACGTTCTGCCACTTGCAGGTATGGTGATACTGGGATATCATTGAGAGGCACTTTAGGATCGCACCGATTCCCAATGTCATAGGGCAATTTGCTTACTTCCATACTACTCATCCAAGAACCTTCCATGTTGCAGTCTCGTTTTTGCCACTCTGGGTCTGACTTGACTGAAATATTCAAATCTTGGCACCCCACAATTTTCTCGCAGTGTTCCATGGCCCAAACTGATCGTTCATCCATGCTTTCTTTCTTGACAATTGCTGGGTAGTTCCTGCCATCAAATGAACTGTACAGGACTGGGTGGCTGATGTCCAGAACTTGCACACTTTTGGTACTGTCTGGATGACTGTGCATAGGGGAGACATTGCTTGGCTGTGATGTCGGATAGTACTCCACAGTCTGGTAATGGTTCTGTGACATGTCCACACAGGCCAGGGCAGGAGGCCAGCTCAGAGTGGCAAGTTTCCCTTAAAAAAAGATAACAACTTCCTGTTTCTGTGATATAGGTATTTCTTCTGTCCTAAATGGGATGCACACTAGCATTGCTCTTCTCACAGGTGTGATATTGGTGCAGCTTGAATACCGCACACAGCCACTGAAAGAATACAAAGCAAATATCACTTGTTAATGTCCAAAGAAAAAAAAAAAAAGGTAAGCACCAGAATAAACACTACAAAAATACAAGTCAAACTTATTTATGCAAGGAAAGGAGGAAAAGCAAGAGTCTTCATTAACTAGATGTTCAGCTAGCTTGGAACAAACACTGGGGCATAGCCTTACTATCCTATCCAAAGAAACAATCTCTGCCGGAAACTAACCTCACAAAGACTACTAAAAATCTTTACTTAAGAAGAGACAATACTTGATGACAAAATAATAATAATGTGAAGACAAAATGTGAGGGCATTAAAAAAAATTGCTTCCTATTCAATTGTGGGTCTCACATAATGACTTAACTAAAATTTCTGAGCAATAGGTTCCAATAGCATTTATCAAACACCAAATATTAATAAAAATAAAAAATAATAATCACATGCAATGTAAATGAGGGTTTTAGATTTATACAAAACGCAACGGGCGATGATTTATCACGGACAATAGAAGTATTGACATAAATCTGAACACGGAACATTTTGAAAGGTAATGATACATTATTTACAATCGTTTTAAGAGAATAAACGCTGTTACTAAAGAGGAAAGACAGCGAAATTCGAAACAAGCATGATTGTGGGAAAATTTTCCTGCTCGGCAAAACGCAACTAATGCAAGTTAGGACAAGTCTTGCACTCGGAAAAACGGGCTTTCGACTACAAAAATAATAGTCAACTCAAGTTCAACAAAACCGCTGCGCGGAAAAAGCTAGTTTAAGAGAAAAAAGAGAATTAGCCCCGGGCCCACAGTAGTGGACGTGTTGCCCGTGAGCGGCTCGTAAGTAGTGTTCTAACCAACATTAATGCATTTGACAACTTCAAATGAGTGCACTAAAAGAAGCGGCAAGAAACGGCCAATAAATTATTCTTCCTCCGTACCCGAGAGAATTCCTTGCCAAAATGGGCGTCGATTAGAAATTCATTTTTCCGGTTGTCACATAGCAGAAGATAAAATTGGTTTTTGCTATGACGTCGATATTTCGATTCCGTGTTGTTAATTATCGCTGGACACCATACGAACTGGTCGAACAAACGACTTTAAAAGAGGAGTTAGCTTCTTTGTCTTAACATGAGATACGGTGATAAATTATGCATGACATTCATTCGTAAATGACTTCAAACTATTTCGAGGCCTAAAGGTCTAGTTCGGGACAACGGGACGGCGAACAGCTCAGCTGAGGCTAGCTTAACTAACTCGTCAATCCAGAGAAAAGCAACGTAAATATACAAAGACACGCACTCCCATCGACGCAATTTTAATTCCCGAAGAACCTGTTTTACGTACCTGCAAGAAACAAACAAATCTGACTGAAGAATCTTGAAGTATATTTCTCAGAAATATACTTTGAAAATTGATAGAGCGGCCATTTTACTAACATTATTTTTGTTTGTTTTGTTCTTCCTTAAAAGCGCTGTTCTTTTTGTTGTGGCTGCGGGAACGCTTGTCATGCGGCCAGAAAAGTATTTTCGGTCGGGTTTAAAATAATTTTTTCAGTAAAACGAGGGAGTAAGAGGGAAATCGCTGAACAGTTTGAGGCAAAACTAACGCACTTGAGTATCCAAAAATATTCAGCGCGTAAAAAACTCATTATAAGTAAGATATCGCTGAAAGGCTAGCCTTTCAGCTCGCACGCTCTGAGAGCATGCTCGCGCGTCATTCATTCTCTGTCTCGCTCGGGTGCAGTGGCGCGTAAAACAAGTCTCGCGCGGATATCGCATTGCCCGGGAAATGAAGAATACCGGTAATAAAAAAAATTAACTCTCTTTTCGGGCATGAGGGAGATTTTACATACACTCAAAAACGGGAATTTTGGGAAATCCTCGTGGAATAATCAGGGCAAACCACTCACTGAGATTACTAGTACATGTGCTTTTTCCGAGGAGATAAAGCAGAGGCCTAGTTTATTCCTTTTTATTTAATTTTTCTATCAACTTTTAATATTGAGAGTCATATACTGTAACATGTGATGAATGTACGTCAGGGTTGTTGCCAGGCACGCAGCATTGTTGTAATGATTAATTGAGGATTCCCACCCACCCGAGCACCCTCTTCTCCAACTCCTGGGCTGCTTTCCTGCTTTATTGAACGTTTTCCAAGGATACAGAGCTTAGATTATAGGAGGGTGGGAAGGGAGAAGGTGAAGAATGGCGCCTAGTATAAAAACACATACGACATGCACTTTTTACGACCAAAATCTCAGATTATGAGCAGTAGGTTTTTTAAAAGGGCGCGGTCGAGATTCTCGACTTCAATAGAGCTGTTTTTAGCTTATTTGCTCCGGGCACATCGGTTTAACAGGTGCTGATAAGTTTAATGGTCAATAAACCCGAAAATAGTTCGATGGCGCGTGTGAGAGATTAAATCCAAGCTCAATGTCTGCAACGATTTTGTTTGCGATACAATTATGCAACATACCAGTAATACATACTGTATATGCATGGTGTTTTGCGTAGTAGCATCAAGGAAGGTGTCTAGGTGCAATTACGGGCGAAGCAACGGCGTTGACAGATATATATTTTTTTTGGGGGGGGGGGCACTTGGCTCGTAGAAGTGTCGGGGGATGGGTGAGAGTAGAGACCATAAAAGCAAATGCTTTTAGATACGGCACCTATTTTGTTTATACAGTCTTTGACTTAAGCCTGCCTGTGAATTCACAGACACAACGATGTTCAGCTAGTTTTATGGCTTTATCCTCGTATTTCATTTTGTTTCGGGGAGGGGGGTTCACCCCCATCCCTCTACCCCACCTTCAACCCGGCACACGCACCGCCATTTCACGCTTTAAAATATTAACCTTCGATATGAAATTGAATTGATTGAAACGCACATTATAAATACCCATCCTCACAATCAGAGCATTAACTGGAACAATTAATTGTTCTGTTGTAACACCGGTGGTTACGCCAGTCCCAACCTTGAAGCGAGTGGCACGGGAAAATGTGATACCGGTACCCCTAGACAGCTTTCGTTTTAATCGTATAAATCAGAATCAGAAACTGCAAGAAGTTTTCAGGATAAAAAATCAACGAGGGAAAAAAACGACATGGTTAATTCGGCATTCAATATTTTATTTCCCATAGACTTTGGAAAATCGCAAATTGTGACATGTCCTGAGTCATGACGTTTCGCTTAGGAGTGGAAGTCATTAGCGCGACGTCGTGAAGACGGCTGTGGCTCGAGATAGGAGCGAGAGCTTCTCGCAAACGCCATCCCTCGGACGCTGTAAGCCTCTTCGTATTCAGTTAGACCGCGTTCATAGGGCGGATAGAAAGTTGTGAAAGTTTTAGGAGCTGTAACAAAAACAACAAAGAATGACGTGCTCAATCGCGTCACGCGAAAACGACTTCAAAGCACTTTGTTGAACCTCCCCTACCCCACACCCTTAAAAGCCAACACGTGGTACCGGTATTAGGTACTAAAAAAAGAAGAGCAAAAACATTGGTTTGGGTACTTACTAACGCCATACTGCAGTGGGCGAGGTGGACATATTATTTTTCGCAGCTTTGGTAAGAGTGGATAATGTTCCGGAACTATCTTTGCATCATCTTGTACCCCGTATCTTAGAGGTCTAATTGGCGTGCCAACTTTGCAATCTCTCGCAGGAGCCAGGGGCTTGTAGCTGCAGGTATCGTGACCTACGATTTAAAAAAACGAGCAATGAAGAGAATTTTCATTCCAAGGACGGGTAGCGTCTTTGGGGTAAACAAGTTTAGCGGAGGAACTTACCTCTTTTCAAGTAGTCAAGGGCGTACAAAACGTCCATTTTAGTGTCAATGTCTGGGCAAGGATGATCAATAATACTATTAGCTCGGTGAGCCATAATGTCTCTAGTTCGCTGAAGTTTATCATAGAGTTGCTCATCCTTATGGTATATATGCCGCATGTAAGCCAGCTCAGCCGTTGGTCCATGTTCGATACAAAAGCACTCTTCTACTGCCGGACGACGAAGCAAAAGCCGTAGATCACCAGATGGCTGTTTGTATTCTCTGAAAGGACGCCGAATAAACACGTGATGCCCAAGGCTATAGTTATTATTATTTCATTCTTTTAATTAATGATTCGACTTACCTTTGATGATGTGGTGGGGTGATCGGTTTGGGATAAGGAAATTTCACCTCCAAAGAAGGAACAAATTCTTCAACTTCCATTATTCTGAATTCATTTGCTTCGCCAAGAACACGTCTTCACGACGGTTAGGGATATTTTAAGACTCTAAATAGTTCTGCAGGAGGAAAAATAGTTGGGAGTTACGGAGAGGCGTTTTAAGAGCCTTGTGTTTGGTGTTGCCGTTGCGGTAGGCGTTCCGGTAGTACAGGAACTAAAGGAGTATTGAGCGGGGAGGCCACTTTTCAAATGTTCAGTGTTATTTATTCACGGTTTAGAGAGCAGAGGAAATTAAAACAAAATAATATTTGTAATGACGTAAAAAAAGCCTTTAAATTACAAAATTGAAAGAAAAAAAAAACAAAGATGGGGAGTATAGGTAAGTCCTAAAAATAAAAACTTCCGAAATTTTGAAGCGCGACACTACAGGGTAGGGGGGGGGGTGTCCGATGGTGTCGATTTTATTAGTATATTAGTACATGGTCTGCTGCGTATTAAAAAAAATAAAACGGAAGGAAAGGTTTTGAGAGTGCGTTCAAGGCACTGACAGCAGCTAACCTCCAATCATTTTGAAAATAGAAAATGAAAAATGGTACCTTTGCGTTAGTTGGTTTTCCAAGAGAGGAATTGTTTTTGTTTTCATGTTTTGCGATTTTTTTGGTTGTATGTTTCCTTTTTTAAAACATACTTTTTAAGATGTAAATTAAAAGGTGCTCCGAACAGCCGGCACCTCTAAAAAAGAAGGCCTGCGTTGCGATAGCAACGCTCCTTAAAACATATTAAACTTTTTACTTTGATGCATATTCGTCAACAGTTGTCCAACGATCGAAAACATAATTTGAGGAGCGATTGCGTCACTGACTAAAAATAAAATCGAAACAAATTATTTATTTTACAGAGAGTAATAAAAGTTGGGATCAGAAGCGGACGACAGGGTGAAGCAGATTTGTCAGTTTCCGAGAACATAAGATATAGAATCATTTTTCAGGTTGTCTTTGTCTGTTTAGAACATAACCGCAGTTTTTAGTTAAGTCTGGAAACTATAAGGAGTTGGAAGGCCCCTGCGGACGCTGGCATAGGCAACACGCGTTACTCTTGAGAATCGCTGTTGCCTATGCAGAGTTCCGAAGGAGCCTCCAGGTTCAGTATGAAGGATGATCTGAGGGTACAAAACTCGATCTCGGTGGCTTTGGAGAAGGGTTTCCGTGTGTTTCTTTGATCCTGGAAACATTGAAAGGGATATCCGGGGTGGATTAGGGCTACTCAGAGGGCTGAAGAGGGAAACAAATACGAAAGTTCTTCAAACATTTCCCTTGTACATTTTCTCCAACGATATATTTCTTTCTTAGCCTTTCTCAATTACCTTTCTCAATTCGAAGAGGAAAGGGTGATAGAATTACGAAGGGGTGCGTTCTCAAACATCACACGAACGAATTCCCCAACTCCTTCACTTTTCAAGACTTGTTCAAATACCTAACCATTGTTTAAAAAAGATACTGGAACAGTTCATTAAACATTTGTTTATTAACGATAGAAAAAAGATGACTCATAAATGTAACACATGCCTACAGAGTACCACTACGACAACACTAAATCAACTCTCGTTACGGTCATCCAAAACTAACCGATTCTCACAGCAAAAAAGGTTCGATATTCAAACACAACTGAACTCGTTTCTGCCACATAAATTCAACGAAACCGCACAACTAAATTTTATAACAGAATCAGTGAACTCCAAAAACGGACAGCAATAGTACATTGGGAGAAGCGGAATCAGAAGCAGAACTTCCTAACAATCCATGGAACTAAAATTATAACACTGGAATCGGAACTTTTACGGTAACTGATCGAGGACAGATTAAATGAAAAGTCGATTTCATCTGGGGATAGATACACTAAAAAATAACAATCGGAACTTTCATAATTGATCGAGGAAGAGTTCAAACTAAAAAGTCAACGATATCCATGACTTACGTATTCTATCAGACGGAATCGAAAACTTTCATAACTGATCGAGCAACGAATACAGTGAAAAGTCGAAGTCAACAGTACGGGACAGAAAAGGAATCGGAACTGATCGAGTAACACGTAAACTGTGAGTCGATGATATCTGAGACATTGGTACACTGGAAACGAAATCGGAACTAAAAACAGGACGTGTAAACAACTCGTAACGTAAAACGCGCGCACATTTAAACTGAATTCTTGACTGAGCTGCTTTAATAACACTGCTACTACTACAGATTAGAAACACTGGTACCGCTATTGTAAAACTAGTTTCTCTCCGGAAAATGGGAAAAAAAACAACAATCGCTGTAACAAGATGATATCGGTGCAATCAAAATGAACACATGATACCATTTACAGAGTTTGTGTGGCCACGCGCATTAACAAGTTGATTCTTGATGGGACACTATTAAAATGCACAGACTCGGTTCGTTGTTAATAAGAATAAGGATTTTTCCTTGGACTAACTAAACAACGAGCGTTTCTCGAGGCTTGCATTCTAATAATGAACGCTAGGACTAGGCGAAAAAAATCCTAGATATCTGACTAATGGTTGTTTGGATCTAGTCGATATTGCGCAAGTAAGCGTCGTCAAACATTTCTAGCTCCTTTGTAACGTAGTTTGCTGAATTGCGGAGTTTCTTAGCCTGGCTGGCGGCTTCTTCGAGAGATCGAATCTCGTGATCGAGCTGTTCCATTTCGATTGTCATTTCTTTGCTCGATTCGTCCACCAGATGGCACAGACGAGCAAACGTCCGCGAAAGCTCCCTGTAAAAGCGATCAAAACGATTATTGTGTGCATAAAAGGGTTTTACTCTTCCGGTTTTACTTTTGAGAATAAATGAAAAATTACATGTATTCATTTATTTATTTTGCAGGTTTTTTAAAGGAACGAAAACCCTGATTACCTACTGTATTTTTAAAAGCCATGAACAGATCTCGTGACCAGACACGAAAAAAGATGGAATACATACTGCTGGACTTGGTGACTGCAGTTGGCTGACGTGAGGTCAACTATAAGTCGGAGTTTGCGGGTGGCGTGGTCCACGTATTGGCGTTTGAAAGAGCGTTCCTTAGCTTTGTTAGTCCACGTAAGCCGCTCGTACAGATAAACGCTGCCATAAATAGCGCCTGTCACCAGGATCACGCGCCAGCCGACTGTCTTCAGCATCTGCAACCACATCCGCTTTCCAGAAAACCAGAGACCAAATATCGGGAAGTCCAACACCGTAAACAGAGTCGCCAACTTAACACGTTAGCTATTAAGAACTCATTTTCAACCTAGTCTTATAAGAGGACCCGTAATTTTTATCAGGTATCCGACAGATTTTATGATCCGATAATTTAAAATCGGTTATTAGACTTTTTATTCAAACCAGTTATACGATACAGTATTTGTTTTTTCAGGCTTAAATGGGTTGAAAAACTGGGGACTGTACTTACAAAACCTGCGATGAGAAGACCTCCCATGGTGCCTTGCGAGCCGATGGAAGCGAGCGCAACTCTGGAGGGAAGGGACCAATCTTCGATCCTCAAGATTGAATCGTTTGAATTGAAGGATGTGCTCTGGTAGTCTGCAGGGTCACCGGGAGACATTCGCGGAGGGATCTGTACAGAAAAGCTGTTGTGAAGAGACGACAGCTAGAAAACTTAATCCGCGAAGCTCAGCTGGATTTAACCTGTATATTTTTTGGCGGGATTTTGAAAAAATCGCCCAATTCAGCTAGGTTCATCTCGGAAACTGACAGAAATAAACTAGCATATGAAAACATTATCGGAGAATTCTGCTCAAGGTTTTTCAAAATTAAGTCTCGCTTTCGGCAAAGCTGACGTTCTTTTATAAAACACACATAATTTTTCAAGCTGGGGTAAAAATCATCGAAGCTGGTTGAGAAAAACCCCTTGAGATGAGCTATCTAGGATTAAATTTACTCACAAATCTATCTATTTATGTAACTTCGAGTTTGTTATGTTATGAACTCTCTATTCATGATGTTGTCTGATGTTGATTCTTGTTTCCTGTTTTGATTTGTTGTTCTGACAAAATCTTAACGTTACACTTACTGTACCGTCCCATATAGGCCTCCAAAAAACATTTAGAATAAATGTTCGTATTCGAATCGCAATATTAAGATTTCTTCGTCAAGGACTATTAAGAACAGATAAGGCCTGCGTTCGAGCGAAAACGATTTTAGTGGCACCTCTCTAAGGGCTAATGTAGAGATCCTTAAAGCTACGTTCAGAAACAGCCCCCTCTTTCATACCTAACACACTCGGCTCTTGTTAGAGGGGAAGAGACAGAAAACCACTGCTCTCAAACTTTTCTTAGGGTAGAGAAAGAGAGGTGACAACTGGTTTTACGAGCTGTGGCTGATAGTGCAATGTTATCTGATTGGCTTAGGCTGTGAGCAGCAGCCAATCACAAGCTGCGACGTCAGCTGTCAACTCCCTCAAATTTCTCTGTATGTCTGGGTTTAGCCATAACCTGGGGAAAGTGGGACAGATCCTCCGGGACCGCACCGAAGTTTTGGGACAGCTCCTCGACCGGGACATGAAGGAGAAAGTCGGGAGGTATCTGCATTCCAAGGGCGTGTGAATAACAATGAGTTAGATACAAACGAAAAAAAGAGATAAACCATTCAGAAGAGTGATAATAAATTAGTAAAAACCGCACCGAACAGAAGAATACAGCAATGCTTACTCAGAGAACATTTTGAGCATTTCTCCTGGGTTGAAGAGAGAATATTCAAGATTCAAGGCAAACTGTTCTTTCTTGATACCTGGATCACACTAGAGCCCTATAACTTGTTGGTAGAGAGGCGCAAATCAAACCCCCACCACTGGCACCTCCGCCATGTTGAGCACAGTTCGCCCGTGAGAAATCCGTTGTCGGCCCCCATGGCAAGGGACACCATTCGCGCCTCTCTACAAAGTTATAGGGCTCTGGATCACTCTAATTCTCGCGGAAATATGGCTGACAACACAGCATTTACTTCTCTCGAAGCGGCTCGAAACAGGGTGATTGAAATCACTGATCTCTGAATGCCGAATATCGCAGCTCTTGCCGCATTTCGCCAAAAAAATGTCAGAAAACTAGGGGGGCATTCGATAGCGCCAAAAACCACAAACGCCAGTCCGTAACCGCCAAACGAGAAGAGTCGCAAACGTCAAATTTCGTACAGGTTAGGTTAGGTCAAGTTAGGTTAAGTTAGGTTAGGTTAAGTTAGGTTAGGTTAAGTTAGGTTAGGTAAGGTTAGTATTGCGGTTAAGACCTTTGGCGTTTGCGACTTTTCTCGTTTGGCG
>Ga0058701_10000508_pt1 | contig 26809 bp, 19 predicted proteins | sample AgamicOrMae_FD_97039 | JGI IMG/M metagenome (GOLD analysis project Ga0058701, IMG submission 97039) | Agave microbial communities from Guanajuato, Mexico - Or.Ma.e | ecosystem: Host-associated > Plants > Phyllosphere > Phylloplane/Leaf | place: Guanajuato, Mexico | collected 2012-06-04 | reverse complement strand
TATCATTTTGTTCCCAGCCTCAAGTTCGGACTCTATGCCGTTGACTTCAACGACCCGAACCGAACGAGAACTCCCAAACTGTCAGCCAAGTTCATGAAGAGGTTAGGGGAGACACGCGAGTTGACCTGTTACGACGAGAACTACCCCGCCAGCATAAACCCTCAAATGTCGCTGGCACCCACAAAGCTGCCCTCGAAGACGTCTCTGCCCAGCGTTAACCCGCATATGTTCCCGCATCAGCAATCTCATCAGCAGCCGCATCTGCAACCGCACCAAGAGCCGCATTTGCAACTGCATCTGCAACCGATTCTGCAGCCGCACCAAGAGTCGCATCTGCAACCGCACCTGCAGCCGCATCTGCACCCCCAGCCACCCGTGACATCTGTGGCGCCCCTAGTACCCCTAGTACTAGCTCCCCCGCATGATTCGCCTTGGTTCCAACTAGGACACCGCTCTATCCTGACAGATGAATCCTATAACCGGAAATTCTCCATTCCCGTGGTGTTACAGCCACTCTAGTCCTTTCACATCCGACTCTACTCTCTCTCATGGAAACCTCTTTTAATAAAATGACTTTTGGAGGAGAAATAATCAATTAATGAACACCGTAGAAACTCAAATCCTGTGCGCCATGGTGCGGTTTGTACTCAGCGGTTGATGTAAAATGATCTTAAAAAACTTGATCGTCATAAGGAATCGAGTGGTGGTAATTAATAAGTGAATTAAACGCACGTCGTTACCACAATGCACTTGCCCATTCTCCGCTTTCACTGATCTCACTGTTGTGCCGATATGCGAGCCCCTTACGGTCATCGAGTAGGCAACCGCCGCAACATGTGCGTCCGCCATGTTGCCTATCTATCTCAGAGCGTTTTATCTCCGTATGGGTGGGGGACCGCCCTCCTTTCGTGGTCTCCCGTTGACACTTATGGGTTTCAAAAAATAATCCCGTCACTAGCACTTTCCTGATGGTATATGATATGCGTACAAGTTGAGCGATCACTACACTTACATGAAAACATTTACATCAGGATACGCAGTCCACACTAATGGGAGCAGAAGAATAAAGCAACCCTTCTACAACAGAAAAGTTCGAGTTTTCAACAGCTCACGTCCAGCGTTCGCGTAGATAACGGAAATGAAAATCAGGTAAAGGTAGTTGATGGAATTTCGCATGTAGATATAATAAACTTTCTAAAAAATTATCAAGACCATAGATACTTAAACATTAACCAGATACCGGTAAGTAAGGGCTGCCAGTCAAGTTTCATCTCCAAAAAGTGACTTTTTAAGTGCCCTTTTAATCAGACAAAAGAAAAAGATTTTTTTTCAAGTATGTGCTGGGACGATTGTGAGGTGGGTACTTTACACACCAATGATTATTAACAAAATTACGATACGAAAACAGCCGATGGTGAAAAAAGTTGCTAGTTCCTCTTAAATCCAACCATCAAACGTTAAAAAATTTAAAAAAAAAATTAAAAAAATCCACTGAAAACTTAGACAAAAGGCAAGGGGCACCCCTAGGTTTTTTGGTAACTTTTTGGCCCGAAAATTTTGGTGGGATTTTCATTTCATGACGACTGGATCTGATTAAAAGGAACTTGAAAGTGATTAAAACCGAAGCGTGTAGCTCAATTTGTCGATTTTAATCGGACCGGGAGAGGGGGCATTTCGCAGTAGAGAGGTCGGTGAGAAAAGCGTAAATTTGATATTCCACTTCTTGACGCGATAAATCTTGACGCAATGAGCAGCCGACGGCCGTAAACATCATTTTTAGTTCCCCTCCATTAATTCTAACCATCAAACGTTCAAAATTCAACAAAAAGTTTTCGACTGAAAATTCGAAAAAAAGGCAAGGGGTATTCCTAAGATTTTTGTAATTTTTTGGCCCGAAATTTATTGAAGGATCTTTAGTGTTTAACGATTGGATCTGATTGAGTGACACTCAAAATGGTTCGAACCGATGTCTGTTGCTCACTAAATCGATTTTAAACGGATTAGGAGAGAGGGCAGTTCACGGCCGGGAGGTTGGCGGGGAAGGTGTAACAATGCTTCTCTACGCGACGGCAGACTGCGAATTGGCCATCATATTTGAAGGTCATCGGTCCGTGCAAATACAAAATTATCTCAACGTATGAGGTCTGACAGGATTTTTGAAAGTGACAAAATTTACCGAAAAGTGTTAGAAATAGTTTTAAGTGACTAAGTGATAAAAGTGACTAGTTGCCCTGCAAGTCGTTACATGATCCAAATTAATCAAACCGTTATGTGACCATTTCAGTCATTATACAGACAACCGAGTGTCATTGAAGTCGTTACAAAGACGCTTACGGTAAATAATATGCATGGAAAATTTTAGCACCCATTCCCATTACTGAATGAAATTTTATCAGCAGAAAGTTTTGCGGCAATAATGCCCGTAGCACGACACAAAAGTTCCCAAAAATCGGAGGAGGAAAACGAACACAGGAAATTGAGCTATGGAGACCGCAAGTTCTGAATATTGGAGCGGAAAATCAAATAAACGTTCTGGAGCAAAAGGGGTTAAACGATTACGCATGCTGTCGAGCACGACGCAAAACGGGTTGCGAACTCAAGAGACTCAATTAGGAAACCCTAGAAATCCATAAAACAAGCCACAAGCCATTTCGCGCTCACGCGCAAATTTGAGTTTAAGCCAAATTTTGCATGGGTGTTAACCCACTCGATTTGCGACCATTAGATAAGAGCGCACCTTCACCATCGAATATAACTTCAGGAAAACGAGCGGTGAGAGGATATATCGAAACCCTCAAGAACCGATAACCGGTCATAAAAGCAGTTTCGAAAATTTGGGGGGTTGTAGAGGTTTTAGAGAGTGAAAACATCAGCTTTGGTTCCCAAAGTTTATTGGTCTGGCTCTGCACAAATACAGCACCTTAGTCAAAGAGACCGAAACCCATATCTTCGTCTTCCGACTCGCTTTCTTCCTTCTTCTCCTCAGCCTTGGCGGCAGGCGCGGCAGCTGCAGCTGCGGCGGGGGCAGCTGAGGCAGCCACGGCCGCGAACTTGGACGGGTCCTGCAACAACAGCAACCATTTACAAAACAACTCAACAGCACCCATTTCCAACAGCTTCGGTACCAAAGTGGACTAGTAGATCAGACAGCATCATGCTTGTAGCAACATTACTTCCTAACCCAGTGGTGGGTTCTGCTATTGCTAGCTCCACTGGGTTTGGCAGAAAGTTTCAGAAGATGAACTTCATCACGAGTTACTTATCCACTTTGGCGATCAAACTTCACGATTTACGGGAAAAAAATCTGTCGTGCACTAAAAGATATCCTATTTTTAGAAATATTCATTGGTTATAGGCATATCAGACAGCTTGAAGCAGATAACCACATATCTCCTGATCCACTGGTGGGTTCTGCTATTGCTAGCTCCAGTGGATGGAACCAGAAGATCAGATTAAGTTCCTCATCATATATGCCAATCAACAAGGTTTAGACACTTAAGACGTATTAAGTCACGCTTATAGGCTATTTCGTCTAACGTTAAGGTTAATGGACTCGAAAAACGTTTACTTCATTAGTAAGTCGTAAGATCAATTTATAAAGAAGCTACAGCAAATAGAGTAGACTAAAGGTCATGTGACCCCTGACGAAAAGACCTAAACATGACTTATGTCGACTGTCGATGTTACTTCTACGAATACGCAAGAAACGAAGAAATGCTACTTCATGCGCTTACTTTCCCACCGAGTTTTACCATCACGAAAGTCGGAGTAAATGAAACTTTCGAAAACGAGTTCAGGCGAAGTAGCCCAATTACGCTCTCCGCCTTACTTTTATCCTAATCTACCAACGAAGTATTTTCGAGACAACGGTTACATACTTCCTAATAAAAACTACATGGCTTAAAGCAATATTTATGAGGGAATCATACCTTGAGGTATTCCTTGACGGTGGTAGCTTCCTTGAATTCAACATCCGTGGCTGCGGCGACAGCCAGCAGGTTCTTGAACCCGTTGACGATGGAGTGGGGGGCAGAAGCGAGGGTTGGGTAGCCCACTTGGAGACACACCGCTGCCAGCTTGCTCACACCTTCCAGGAATTTCACGCGGAGGTCCTCCGGCTTGATGTCCAAAATCTTCGGCTCGAAGATCGTGCCGGAGTCGTAAACCATCTCGACAATCAAACCGTAGTTGAAAGGGGAGATGTTCAGCATGTTAAGAAGGGTAGCTTCGCTGGGGCCTACTTTGTCGCCTTCCTTCAGGATGTGCACGTCATTCTGAAACAAGCAATTCACGTCGATCACAATTCCACACTCCGAACCTGCAGCATTAAATTTTATCTTGATTTCTCTCCGATCACAGTAAGAAATTTCGATTTATTTCGACCTTGCAATGATGAAATCCGTTTCAACTAAGCAAATATGGACTTATGAGCTAATAGAATCTGGAGAACATACAGGTTGTCGAAGCCTCGTGTAGCCAGCACCTCAGATTCAGATGTAATCATGGCTTATCAGGCGGTAATTCCAGATAATAAATGATCATCATGGGCGCAAAATTTTGGCTATCGGCTTTATCTCAATTACTGTTATTTGGGATCCCCTATCCGGTCTTGGAATACTATAAGGAGCACGTTCACCCTCAGTCTGGGAAAAAATGTACTTACGGTAATTTCAATGGTACCCTTGGAAATCTTGGTAGGGATGGACAGAGCCTGGAAGAAGGACGTCTTCTCAGGACCCAAGCCGGTGTTTTGGGCAGGGATGATGACAGGGCAGGGAGCAACCGCGCCGGCCCTGGCGGGGGCCTTGACCTTGTTCTCGAGCAATTTGTCCCGAACTTCCACCAGGTCGCCCCGTGTGAAGACAAAGCCAACATTGCCCTTGATGTGAGGTAGAAGCCTGCAAACAAATTTAGTCTACTTAGTTTACATTTTAGGCACACACATACTTTTTAGACAGACATTTTGAAGAGAGCCCTGCTTTCACAGGATTTCTGTATTCAGATAAGGAAAAGCTTCATATATCGATCAGTCGGCAATTCCTATCAGTTACTGGTTCATCATAGCAGAAATCCTGGCTATTCTCATAGGACTAAGTTCATACAGACTAGAAAAATAATTAAATATGACAGATTTGGACACATGGCAAAACAACAGTTACTGAGAATTTAGTTCTAACTAGGTGTGTACTACCTGGGGGCTTGTTCTATGAATTATTTGAGAATTACTATTGCCTGGCTAAAATCCAGGTATGGTGATGAGGCACCGTACTTGATATTCTAAATTCCTGTTCAGGGCATCTGATTCAGAGAAAACAAAGCTTCATTTGTCGATCAGTCGGCAATTCCTATCAGTTACTGGTTCATCATAGCAGAAAACCCTTCATTCATGTTGGCTGCAACGGCAAAGTCATTAGGAAAATGCTAACAAATGAGGCCTCCAAACTTGCACCAAAACCTTGGAAAGATTTAAAACATCGGGCACTAACGATACTGTTCAAAATTAATTTAAAACACAACTCATCAAATGATACTAGAAGCCCTGAGCATGCTTACAGGGCATACCAGACCTCATCCATGCTCAGAGCTAGCAACTCAGAAAATCCATCTTACTTGCAAACTGGAATATATATATATATTGCATTCTAGATTCCTGCTATCAGTAAACAATAAGCTTCATATATCGGTCAGTCGGCAGTTCCTATCAGTTACAGGTTCATCACAGCAGAAACCAAGAATGCACTACAAATATAACACATAATGTGCGGGCACATGCTGCAGTAACAACTTTGAAGACCAGCATGTGTCCAAAGAGGGTAAACTCAGTGAATAATCTGTGACATTGCACCTCAGATAAAGTTGTAATCATTGCTAGTCAGGCGGTAATTCCAGAGTAAGAAATCATCATGGGTGCATTTCAGTTTAAGACTTCTGGTCTCAGATTGGTAAAAGCTTCATTTATCGATCAGTCGGCAATTCCTATCAGTAACAGGATCATCACAACAGAAGCCAAAATCAACCACAAGCTGAAGAAAAAAAATGTGGTTAGTCACATGAATTGCAAGTTTAGGTCCTAACCAAGAGGAACAGAGCACTTATGCAAAATGCATGCACTGTACAGTAGGAACTCTGACTATTCCTCACAAATTGGACTATGAACAAGGTACTTTTACAACTTACTTTTCGAGGGCTGGGTTTCTTTCCAAGTGTCCACGGATGGCCTTACGCATCATGGTATTTTTTCCCATGAGTACGACAGCCATACCGCGTAAACTCATACGGATCTGCTGCATTTGTTTCGAGCCGACATTGTCCGCGCCGACGATAAAACATTTGGGATAATCATCCAGAAGTTGTACGATCTTGGTAAAGTAGTTTGCCTTCCATGTGGTCTTGTCCTCCCTACCCATCTTGTAGCTAGGGATCGCTAATGCGTTTTGAGGACTGCAATCAAAATAACACACAAATAAACGATATTATTCTGACGACGGGATCATGTCAGCTGTAGTATCAACACGTGCAAGAGGTTATGTCACTTCGATTTCACCAGAGACTACCTTAATCCTCAGAATTTTAAACGGCGAAACGATGAAAATTAAATATGCATAAAACATAGGGAAAAAAAGCCTCATTAATAAAGGTACACAAGGATTAAATAGGATAGTACATGGGAACGCATCTTACCTCGACGAAAAATCAGACGCGAATGAACTCAACGGAAGTTCGGAGTTGCCAATGAAATCTTCGGTCTTCTGTGGTTACACGTCACTTCCATTCCCTTGAATGGCTATTTTCACTTCTACACGCCGCAAAAAATGAGTGATAAAATTAAAAAATAAAGATTGGTAAAAAATCAATCACTACAGCATTTTCAAAATAATTAAATTATTTATTTGCTTGGGAAATAAATGAGGCCTTTCTTGGAGCAAGTCTTCAAAGGCGGCGAAAAGTTTTTCAGCTCTCAGTGGTTTCAAACATTCGTCGCTGGAGTCTTGGCGAATTGTTTATTTTGATGATTTGTTTACATCTAGAATTCTAAATGGCGAATAAAGGCTCTGCTTCAGCTGATACCAGAGCTGAACTCGCGGAATTAGTGAAAAGGAAAGCTGAAATAGCGGTAAATATCTGCTAATAGACCATTAATTCCGACCTGCCACTAGGTTATGTTTGTGTTCAGATCTCCATATAAAACTTCTCTTAACTGAGTCAATATTACTACTTAAGGTTGAGAGAACTACATTGAGTCAGTGTGGCTTTTGCTTTAAAAGATACACACTTTTACAAACATATTAATTCAATACTTCATGCTCTAGTGTTACTGGGTCACCAGACTCAAGCAAACAGGGAGTTGCTGTTTGTGAACAAGTAGAAGATTCATCCTAGAGCCCCTAATCTAATTCAACCCAAGTTATGTTTCATGATATTTTTGAAAATATCTTATTTTATGGAGTTTGGTATAGTTTCATTGCGTGGACCTCAACTGAATTGCTCAGAACGAGATCTCTCAAGCCTTGGCATAGTTATGAAGAGTGGTTCTTGAAATAATTTAACATCATAATTGATGAGAATGTATTCTACCATTTCCAGGAAACCTTAGCATCATTGGAAAGACAAATTTATGCCTTTGAAGGGAGTTATTTGGAAGATACACAACTGTATGGAAACATTATCAGAGGGTGGGAACGATACATCAGTAGTAATAAAAATGCTAACAGCAAAGCTGATAAAAGAAACCGTAAGCTGAAAGAAGGGGATAGATTGTTTTCTAAGTCTTCAATTACATCTATGGCAGTAAGTAATCATCCTATTGTTTAGTTTATGTTTGCTGTATCTTTATCCTTGTAAGCTCACCATAATTTTCTACAGGCTGTCAATGGGTTAGACCATGCACAAGATAAAGGTAAGTGTTAATTTTTCTTATTTGAAGCATAAGCAAGTTAAATTAAATGACCAACACTAATGAAATTCTCTACTTATGCAGACAGAAATAGTGAAAGTGAATCTCATAATGGGAACAGTGGCAGTGAAGATAATGGGATACTGCGCAAAGATGCTGGGAAAAATAACTCTTCAACTGGCAACTCCAATTCATCTCACAGTAATGGACTCAGCCATAGAACAGCTAGCTCGGCAAGCAACACCCTGGCAATGAATGGCACACCATCTCTGAGTGACCGCCCATCAACACCCACAAAAGATGTTTCAAATAAAAGCGCAGCCAGATCTTCAAGTGTAAAGAAAAGTGCAAATAAGAAAGCACGGTACCGATAAATTTAATTTATAAATGCATTATTGCCACTTGTTGGCTTTAGTATTTCTTGCCTTTGCAATTGTCATGTGATAAGCAATCAAAAAGTGACTTTGTTACTTTGGTGCATTCAACATGCTTGGCAACCTGTACAAATTATTTAAGAAGTGATGAATGTTGTTTGATGAAGGTGGCTGTACTGTAAACTGCTGAAGGCAATGTATTAAATGTTAACCAGCTGTTTGGAGTGCAGTTCAAAAATTCATTCCATAAGATTTTAACATTTTTTTCTTTACTTAAGTGCATTCTTTTGCTTGTCTTTGGTCTGCAATATTTCAAGTTTTTAAGAAGAGCATCCTACTTGTGAGGAAGCAGTAGCAACTATAGAGTCTATGATAAGTCTGTAGATTAGTACTGTATTAGATGTTCCAGCCTGAAGACAACCAAAAAAAATTGCCCAATCATTATATCTTCATTGTTGTGTCTTGAAGGACAAAATCATAGTGCCAGAAACCCTGTTTGAGTTTATAGTTTGACAAGTTTTCTCAAGAGAGGATATGATATACTCAGTTAGATAAAAGCCTATGATGAAAAAAATCTTTCACTTGCATTGTAGACAGATAGCACCCAGAAGTGCAAATATTCAGTGTGGAGAGTTTGCTTAGAAGTGTAAATAAAAGCGTTTGTAATGTATCAAGTGTTTTCTTGTCTCCTTGAAAAACAAATGTTTATAGTGGCCTTTGTCTCCATTACGGTTTTTATGCAGCGGCTAAAAAAAATTCCTGACTTTCCCTTGACTAAAGTAGAGAATTCCCAGACAACCATCTGTCAAATGCTGAGACATTTAAATGATCATACATCAATCAAAATTTTTTGTATTGTATAAGAGTTTGACTTTTGTCCCAAATTTGAGAAATCCTCCAACTCTCCCAAGGCTGTAAATGCACAAGTCTATGCTTCCTTGACATAAGTATCGAAAGAAAGCCAGAGTAATCCTCTGGTTTGTTTGAGTCAGAAAAATAAGAGCAATAAATCCAATTTTTTTTTAAAAAAAAGGAAAGATCTTGAGCAAACACATGGTTAGAACCAAGTAAAGCGTTAACAGTGTATTGAGAATAAGGTTGTCCTTTACTTCAACCTATAGTACCTAGCGGAAGGGAAGACTGCATTCTTTTAACAGTGGTATGCTAGATATCGAGGAGTTTGGTTGGAATATTGAGCCAAAAAGAAGTTCATTCTATTGACAGCCATACTTCGACGCACGTACTTCAATTCAAGGTACTGTAGTAACATAACTTGGCCGCGATGTCGAGAATCAATCGAGCATTTTGTGCATTTAACAGGTGAAAGCACGAGTCCGTAGGACTGAACAGGCTACATGTACTCACCAAACTTATTCGGTTACGACTGCTGCGGCGTGACGCAAACTGGAACATTGGACCGTAACGCAGAATTGAACGACACAAAGATTTTTTCATAATAAGACAATACATGTTTTCGCACATCCGCGGATACTCGCAAGCGTTCGGCGCGAACTACCCACACCCACCCACCTCTGCTGCTTCCCATGCTTCCTGACTGCTTCTTCAACACAGCACCGCATAGCACTAACCTGGGCAGTCAGCTCATGGAGGAAAGAAAGAACTTTCCTCCATGGTCAGCTGCCTGAGGAATCAGTAGACTTCAGCGAGATGGCGCTGCTGCTGCGCGCGCGAAACTTTCAACCAAAGACGCTTTCAACTCGAGTCAGGATCACTGACAAAACTTCTAAGGAAGAAAAATGCGAATTAGTTTCGATTTTTATTTTACAGGGTTTACACGTTTGCGTCCAGCGCACAACTTCGCAATAATCTATTGCATTTCGAAACAATATTCATCTCAGTTAAATAAAGGAGACGGTAGACAGACACTCCTATACAAAAGTTTGCAGATCACATCAAAAATAAAACGATAGCAAGCCCGACCGCAATCTTCTCGGGATTCAAGATAACATGTACACATGTCTACGTTGCTATTCACAACCGAATGCTCAAGAAACCTCAAAACACCTAAATAAATTTTTGAACTCGTTTACGCACACTATTACCGTGGTAGAGAAAATGGCAAATCCACTAATTTAGAGGTTTCCACAGGAAATGGTCCGAACTTTTTACAAGATGGAAATAGTTTCGGGTTTCAACCGTTAGCATTGATTTCAAACCCTCAATGATAATAACAAAACAAGGTTCCGAATAAGAATAGGCAGTATATGTTTCGCAAGTGCAATTCACTGGCATACTTCGCCGCTCGTAATAGAAGAGGCGGAGTGCATGCTTTCAACATACGGTACTACATTGCTTTAACGACAAATAGGTGGAATTTCACAACAAAACAAATCAACATTTCTACTTGTTTGTGGAAAGAAAGGAGTCGTTACTGCGGTTTTGGAAAGAGCGTATTAAAACATCCTCAAATTCTTTAAAAAAAATTAAGTCTTGTCTTCAAGACACAATCATAAACAATCCCTATTAATCATCGAAAAAAAAAGGGTGAAATAAATGCGGCATTGGTCAAGTTTTGGGATTTTGAGTTGGTTCCCAGAATATTACGGTGATAGACTCGATATTATTTGAGTCCCAAAATTAACGATGGAAAAACGATTAATTTTTTTATGATAAAAACTCACTGAAACAATGTAATAAACTTGCTTAGAAGCCTTCCAGAAAAACTTCCGCTAACGACTGTTATCCAAAACCGAACTAGTAGCGAAAAGGTCTTCAACAATGAGCGTGGAACCGTGGAACAAACAGCACTGGCTACGTCAGGCTAATTAAACGGAACAACGACAAAAACAACTTCTAATAACAACAGTTCCAACACACTCACATCCCGTCACAACAACCCTCGTTCTCTCGTACACACACTTATAAATGTCGAAGTATTTCGAGTGATAGGTCACAGCACATAATAAAAATCTGCCGTTTAAAGAAACGAACAGTGAATTGATTTCGTGCTGGGCAGCTGATACATGAAGTTCGCGCCATGCGTGGTCGAAACGGCTCGCTAAGCGGAAATAATTTTCTCCTCGCCCTTGGGGCCTTATAAATACTTTCCTAACATTGTTTCCTTCCGGCTGAGATGCAGAGGCGGGAGTAAGATTAATCAAATACAAATAATGCAAGTTCTTCAATTTTCCCACCGAGAGATCGTCTGCGATTTCAACCGAGCGGAACCGGAAATAGAGTGTGTTTCAATCGGTGGCACCAAGACGACTTCTGCCAAAAGCGAGTCATGGCCAGCGGCGTTTACCAACTTGAATACTGTGGCCCGGAGTGATAAAATAAAAGCATCACTAATGACAAACAGGATTGCAAAACTATTCAAAATCAACACATCATCTGTCGTACTTAAAAAATAAATAAAAACATTACAAAGGTCAAAAAGTTTAAAACTCATATTCATCCATCTTCCACTACTAATAAGGACAAAATTACCTTTGGTATGATCATGCTTAGCAATAAGGAAGTGCACCAAAGAACCGGTGAAGCGACCTGACCGAAATACAACAAAACCGCGTGAACAAGAATCACTAAAGGCTCGCCAGCGAGTTACTGCTTTAGAGGTGATCGGCGTTCGTTCAAAGACTGCGAACTTTTCTGAATTGAGACTATCTCTGGTTGCCGCTGCGCACAGCATCTTATTTGCACGCGCTCTTGTACCTACAGTCGAGGTCAAAGGTACGATACGTAAAACTCCCGCAAATGAGCTGACAACACAGAACAGATTGTTTCACGACACAAATACGGTGTCTACATATTCAAAGAGCCAAGAAGGTATCCTAACCAGGAAATTAAGGAGGTATTGAATCAAACAAAGCTCGCGTTAATAATTTAAAATTAATCAATATTTTTGGGTACGTGTAATGAAACGTGCATTCATTTCTCTCTTGGATACAGCAAAGTCATGAGTGTTAAAAAAATATTACTATACGCTGAACATACAGAGGTTTTGCTTGATACTAAATACGATTCGAAGGAGTATAAAAAACGAACATGTCGTTGAAACTGAGGAGCTCGATTTCCTTGCTTGCGCGGTTCGGTTACAAATCGGCATAAAATGAAAAGAAAGGCTTATCGTAAGGTTCGGAGGTACAACACTGATTGTCACCAGGCTACTCTAGACATACTTACGTATACAACACAGTATATGTACACACATAAAAAAATAACAACCATCTCTAACGACCCGATGATGCTCTCAGGCGGTAACCAAATACGTATACTCCCCGAGATAATGCACTGCAATGTACAATGGTGATCAAAAGCCGAGTCACTCTATCACCTGGACAAGTCCATAAGAAGCGTGACACAACTTTTGATCTCGACAGTACTGAATAGTGCGTTCGATGGCGCGGCCTTCTCGCATCGCTTGTGCGTAGCGTATCACTTTCATTCCCGTAGTCGCGCGCACACGAAGCGTTTCTCACACGAAAATAAAATACGTCCCTCCTTTTCCACGCATGGCCTCCAAGATTCTACAGGGCAGAGAACTTGTCGAGAATACGCTTCCAGAGGAGTAAGACGGAGACGGTGAATCAGGTCGAGCAGCCACAGATCCCAGCACCAGAAAGACTCATCACCCGCGACGCTAAGCCGTTACACCTTCCACCTGCAACCCGGGAAACCAAACTTCACTTATTTTTGTCTCATTACTTCCTTCTTATCCCACTTCCTTTACACCCGAGACATAGAAGAAGGGTTTGAACCTTCAAGCACAGAGCTACACCCCATATTAGTGGTTAATTAAGCGAGTCCAAATACAATCTATCAGCTTGCCGCTTAACATACCGAATCACAGCGTCTTTTTTCATTATAGAGGGAATAAGATACGTCAAAATTTCAAAAGAAAATATTGAATCATAACCAAGAATAATCTCCCAGCAAAAAAAAAAAAAGTTGTGGAAAAATTGCAAGATCCTTCCAAAGAGTTCATATAAATCGAGTTTCTTTACGGAACATTGAAAATTGCTATGGTACTTATCATGAAATGAAACGACGACATTGATACTACCACTTTTAACAAATTCAATATTATTTAGACACACAAGGCGGCGTATTGGACTGTTTCCAGTTAAAGTGAACGGATGTGCGGTTGGGGCCTCACATGCACTGCACAGTCCCATGCCTACTGCGCCCAGAAGGCGTGGGGGTCAGAAAGCAATGGGCCCCATGGCGACCCCAAACGTACGGGGCCCGGACTTTACAATGATCGGTGTGCAACATAACAGTCGTGTTTTGCTCTTACTGTGGTAAAATAAAATACTAAAAGGTAGGAAATGTTGACCTCAATTTTTGCAATAAAATATTCTAAAGGAAAAGGTCACCCTCGGCGAAAAAAAAAGAAATAAAGTCCGAGACTTGATCACCCTCTTTCTAGGACGAACGGTGAGATAACAGAGTGAATTATTGTGATTACGAATATTTTCGGAATGTGTGCTGAGATAATGCAAGAGATAACTATGCTGAAGTTAAAAGAGCAAATTTGATGCAGAGCCCCTTCCAACGCAGCTATAGGCAACCTACCGACATGCAGGCACGCCACGTTGCCTAGCTTCTCCTTGTCAGGGGCTCCGCCTCAGCAAGTAAAACCTTGTGCCAGGTTGCATCAATTGAGAGTTGAGACTGATATGGAAGAGACAAAATTAACCCATACACCATTAAGATACGACAGGATTTAGTGCCAGGATGGCGAGTTGAAAACTCTTTCATTGATGAATTAGTTGGAGACGAGATGAAATAAAATGAACTGAATACTCACGAAAGCTGAAAAGGATGATATGACACAAAGCGGATCAGGTTCTGGTGATAGGTGACGTGTATGATGGTGATACGATGGAAAGATGGGTCAATTCAACAATGAGGACTAGAACGTCACGAGCTCGATTTCTTCACAACTTTAAACCATTCAGTGACGCTGGGTAACGATAAAAGCACGCAGGTCAGCAACCGAAAACATTTTCTGACGATCAATAACTACAAACAACTTAACAATAATAGACGTTTTATAACAAGCCCAGAAGACTTTGTCGAAAGTTCCTGACCGCAGAGAGGAAAGAGGAACTGATGTTAAAAGGTAAGACTTCAGGGATGAGTCTTTAAATCGGAACGTAACGTTGAGCTGGCAATAAGCCTAGAAATTAGAATGCACGCACAAACTAGGGGTGAACAGGTGTCTATTACTGAACAGTCAAAAGGGACACCAGTACCTGGCTCACGGCATAGTGCCAATAAAACCAGGCTGCCAATATCAGCCTTGGATTTTACGAGCTTAATTATCTACGAGCCACTTGAAGTTTTGATACTGGCTAAGTAGGTATGTAGGTAGGCTAAGGTAAGTTAGGAAGACATAAGGTTAATGGGACAAAACGCCGTTTAGAAGACTAAAAACACCTTGTAATTTAATTTACTAGAGCTTAAGGCTACACAGAAAACGCGCTCACTTCGATGTATGGTACATCTTATTACAAATAACCAACAATTTTCAGACTGCAAAACATGTAAGAAGTATATCAACATGAAAACGCAAACGAATGGCTAGTTTCCAGCAGAAATATAGGCCTACTTCAGATGCTGAGCGACGGTGTTGGAATCGAGTTGGTCATTTACCAAAAGCAGTTTTAACACGTTCAAGTCCATGCCGGTGATTTACCAAGCCTGAACGAACGGTCTACCTCCGTTAGTTTGAGGTTTGACATTTTTCACTGCATAAACCCAAGTCAGAAGTTTCAAACTACGCTATCGACGCTACGGCCCCAGGAGAAGAAGGATCAAAGGGAACGAAACAAAACAATATCCAGGATCTCGTTTATTTCGGACCTTTCCAACGCTTTAATTCAATAAATAAGATTCACATAGAAAATAACGAAACAATTGTAAACAAAGTTAAACACAAAGCAGGAATAAACTTAGAGAAATTGAAAACGGACCACGAGTCTAAAAAAAAAGCTCGGAAAGAGGTTAGGAAAGAGAATGCTAAGAAAAACTTAAAAGGATGCAGCTTAAACCCTGCAACTAGGTACCGTGTTTAAGAATGCTGTTATAACTACTGCAGGGCGGTTTTAGTCGTTTATTTCCTGTTAGAACTCAAAACCGTTGCCAAATTATTAGCACTAATCGTTGCACTGAGACTAGAAACGCAACTTTGGAGATTCTTTCCCTAGAAACTAAGGGTGAATGGGCTATTAAACAACTCTCAAGGAGGTTCTCTTCCATCAAGAAATGTTCCCAGATAAATACGGAATGGATTTTTTTTTCTTTTGATCCGAGAAGATTTGTCTTACTTTTCCATTACTTTGGCTATTTTCAAGAGAAAAAAATGGGAACTACTTTGAGAGCAACTACTACAACAGAAGAAAAATGAGTTTCAGGGTGAACAACTAAATCAAAAGCCGATGCACACAATCATCTTTACAGTTAAAACATGAGTCGTATTACACAATACATTAAAATGACCGGCTGACTAGGAAGAACACACACCGAGCTTTTAGGTAGTAGAGACAAGTCAAGATTAAATCTTTCTCCGTGTTGACACAATTAACCCTTCAAAAAAGTCACATTTCTAAACAGGAAAACCGAAACGGGAACGAAAAATGACGCCACAATCAATACAAAAATACAGGGTACAAGAGGGTAAGTGAGCGCAACGAACAAATTGTTCCTAGTTTGCGAAAGCAACCATTAAAAGGTGCTACTTAAGTGAGAGATTTCGAGAACACTTTGTCCTCGCCTCTTTTAAATTTAACTAAACAAAAACAGTTCCTAGCCGTTTTGAAAAATTCAAAGGCTACTGATCACAAATCGCCAGCTACGCTAAATTTGTGAAATTTCCGAACGTTGGGCACCCGTTCAACTGCCCTCAGTAAAACTTCGGTTTCATTGACTCTTTTAAAAAACTAGGTTAAAGCTTCTCAAGGAAGTTTCTAAAATTTAAAAACACTGATAACGTTTCAACAACTTCAGCTTTGGTCTTAAAGTATATCGTACAAACTACGGGGAAAAGTCTCTAACTTGGAGCTTTTACGTATAACGAAACTCATGAACGCACATTCATTCTTCACATCTACTCTGCGCCGTCAAACACCGCCTTAAATATTCGAGCTTAGGGTTGTGTTCTAATTCACGGAGCAAACATAAGATCAACAGGAAGAATCGAAGTTTCTCATTTGACACTTCGTTCGGATATGTTCCACAATCCACTTCATATTTCACATGAAGTGACAAAACACAAGCTACACCACAACGCCGAAACCAAAAAAATCATCGGATAATATTTACAAACTTATCAAAAAGTTAAGTTACAAGCCTCCGCCGCATAAACCTTATTCAAAATGAAACAAAATTATAAAAATAGTTCATGTTTTTCTATCTTCCCTGACGGGCAGGATGCACAACTATCAGTCAAGTTGAAAATATTTAAGCGGCGTACTTGTAAGTTTCTAACGCCCCACCCCCCAAAAAAAAAAGAACATGAACAATTATAGCAAAAACAAAAATTAGGGGTTCAGTCCGCCCAACAACAAAAATGAAGAAAAATAAAAAAATTCCTAGCTTGCGGCTGACTACGTCAGAAAGAAAATCAAATGATTCATTTGCTAATTACGCTAAAATCTGTTTGCAGACGAATTCAGAATATCCGTACTATCCGTATTAATCTCATGTCTTAATAAAATGGCTCTACAGGGATTGCTTCGTCTCGTGAAAACATGTGAGAGTCCGTCGGAATGGATTCGAGTTTTTAGTCCAATACGGGCAGGAGACTTTCGTCTCTTGATACGGGCCTACTCTGATTGTGAGAGAATACGCAAATGTACTGTGAGCAGGCCTGTTGACGTTTGAAAAGTTACGTTTTCAGTTTGCAGCCGAAGAAGAACATCCAACAAACAGCGTTGAACACGTTTTAAAACACACGAACTGGCGGCACTAGCACACACACGAATTTTAAGGACACTATCGGCACATATAAGGTATTCAAACACATCAATTATCACAGAATTGTAATACAAGGAGAAAAAAAAAGCTAAAAACGTTAATTTAAGAACTTCTGCGATGCGCTTATCTTCCCTACCAAAAGAGCAACCCTATAATTCTTCTCCGTCAGTACTAAAAAAGAACCTAATAAGTTCAAGAATCTGTTCAAAAAAGCGCACATTTATATTATGAAGTTTACCGAGAGACATCCATAACACACCTTCCTCGTGTTTCCAAGCCTTGCCGTGCGAATAACACGAGGGAATGTCTACATCATTAGCCTTTCAATAAAAAAAATAAGCCTTGGTGTTCATAGCTAAATGGAAACGCACCACAGAAAAACGAGGGGCAAATGTGAGAACGAAAGAAAAGACTACAAAGATAGTTAGCGACTTTGAACGCATAGCGCAACTAACAAAAGATGGAACCGTTTTCCGTAAAATAATTATACCCAGCCACGTGGTTTCCCCATACCCTTCTTTCCACATAAATGCAAAAAGCTCAGCAAGTCTTGTAATCTCCTTTCGTAAAAATTACAACTAACTAGTTTATGGCAGTTGAAAAAAAAGGAAACAGTATTGTATGGGAAAACCTCCTGAATAACGGTAAATAAGATTCTGACAATAAGTTATTAATAAATAAAAAGAGCGCCGCTCTAGAGAAAGCGGTAAAACGAGGTGCCTTGACTGGAAGCTGTGAGAGATTTTCAAGTGGAGTTCGAGGCTTTTGCCTGGTAAAACAACCGCATGATGAAAGCACCATGGGAAGACAGTTTTTAGTTTCTACGTCGCGGAAAAACGCTTTCCAGGCATCGGACTTTGCGAGGGACTTTCTTGGCAGTATAGCATTGCTTCTACACTGTAAATTTTTGCGGTGGAATTATCCACTTATTGTGTTTCATAGATCATCGCCAAGCCAAGCGGAGCGTCAGCTGAGCGAGCAACAATGCACGTAGACTAAGCTAATCAACTTAATTAACCGGTCGCTCAGCCTGACGCTTCTCTCTTCTGATGGCAGTAATTACCACCGAGAAGTAAGCGGCGTCAGGCTTGGTGTCAGGCTTGGCGACAGCGCAGCGGAGCGCCAGGCACAAGGTAGGTTTACTCAACCTACGTGGTCGTCTTTGATTCTCGTAACGAAAGATTAAACCACCAGGGTTGAACACAATAGGTAGAAAAAGCCATATTTTAGATTTACAGTGTACTCCGCTTCAGCCCACTTCCAACTCGCGCAAAAGTTGGATTCCCACTTGGCAAATGATAATTCTCTACTGATACAGAGGGACCCGAATGAAAAGTCAACGTTCCAAATAAAAGATTTCATGTGCCTGGAAAAGAAACTGCAACGAAATTTAGGAAAAATCAGGTAGTCACAGTTAAAACGAAGCAAGGGAATGAATCCCACATCACTTGTAGCTTTTAGAAGCCCCTGCGGAGGGTCAGTTTTGCGTGGCTCACTCCACGTAAAAATACTCTAACAGAATGTGCCGAAAAGTACGACTGGCACAACACACTCAACAGACGATACACAAAACTACGCATCAAAATTTCTACGCCATAATAAGTCACAACCAACGACGACGTAACAGGGCAATAAAACCAATACCGAAAGAAAAAAAATATTGGCTGAGTTTTGGAAACACGGTCACAGTGACGCGTATTTCCAGCACTCGTGTCAGGTGTGTTCCGGGATAGACTGCTGTGCAGGGCGCGCCGCGCAACTTGAGAAAACACGGAAAACTCAACGCAGCTCAAGTTGACTTTATCACAGTACTAACGTCGTTGAATTTGACTTTCAATCACGGAACGGTTCCCGGTGTTTTTGAAAACTCTGAGGACTTTTCACGCTTGGCGGACAACATTAATTAAAACCACAGGGACATTCACGTCTACTGAAAAGGCTTCATCGTTTGATAGTGATTAATAAGAAAAATCCACCGAATTCTCTTCCGAAAACAAGCCAAGCAGCGATGGAATAAGGTTACGCGCCTTTTTTGGTTCCGTACTATCTCTAGAAAACAGACGCGGCCCCTTTCCAGAGCACGCCGCTAAGAGCGCGGGCGGCTGCAGTTAGCACAAACTACAACACTTGGTAGAATCCCTGAGGTGAATTTCGCACATACCCGCACAGCTCCCGCTCCCGCCAACCACGACGCCTCTCGACACATTTTGATTCGCATCTCCGTAACAAGGGTAAGTCCGTTCATGCGGCCCGTGGCCGTGGGGGCCTGTCAAGGAGCCGCAACTTTGCGCCTTGTACAGACGACCCCGACTGAAGAGAGGGAGACAAATCTTGCGGTGCACCTGGAAATATCGCGACAGCAAATGGCCCTTCTTACCTGAACTGCTTTTAAGCGACTTGTTGCTCTCACAGATATTTTCTTTCTCCGCGGTGGCTCCCCTCTCCCTCGGCGGTCCCTTGAGCGGCGCCCCCCGGGACGCCGACCCCCGGGACGCCCCTCTGCTCGGCTGGCTCGACGTCCCGCGCGCCGCCGACGACGATGAGGACGACGATGCCGTGCTGCACGGGCTCGACTTCAGACTCAGTCCGTGGAGGATTCTCGAGCCGAGGCTGCGCGCTCGAGGGGTGGGTGTCACTGCTGCGGGCGCCGGGGTGGTCGCCATGGTCGGGGCCCCCGCGGCCACCGAGGCGGGCGCCGACGCGGAGCTCGAGTTCGACGGCGAGCTGCCGGGGAGCGGCGCGCACCCGCCCGACGGGGCGCTCCGCGGGGGCGGCGGGAGAGTCAGCTCCGACTCCTGCACCTCGGTGATCCGGTTCAGGGACTGGCTCTCCCGGAGGCGGGTCTCCCGCGCGCGGCGCCGCCCGCTCCGGTGGGCGACGTTGCCCGGCGCGCCAGCGCTGCCCGGGCCGCCCGCCCCACCTCGGTCGCCGCCGCCACCGGCGCTGCCCGCGTCGCCCCCCGCGTTGCCGTCGGAGCCCCCGCCCGACGGCTCAGTCCTGTCCTGGGGCTCGCGGTTGCCCAGTCCGCCCCCACTCATGTTGCTGCCGCCCCCGCCCGTGTTGCCGCCCCCGCCCCCACCCCCGCCCGGGTCCTGGGAGTCGCTCGAGTCGTCGTGCGAGTCCCTCCTCTGGGGGATGTTCTTGAGCTTGTGCGCCCGCTTCTTCCGGCTCTCGCTGTCGTCGTCGCTCGCGTCCGACGAGCTGCAGGACGCCGTGCGGTTCTTGTGAAACTTGCTCCGCCTCTGATCGTAGGTCGGGATCGGCCTGGGGCTGACCCGGCCCGGGCGACCCGCCACGTGGAAAACGCTCTCCAGCTCCTCGCAGATCTCGTTGAGCATGCCGACGGAGGGCTGCCTGGGCGCCGGGATCGCGTTGGGCGTGGCGGCGCCGACGCCTTTGAGGCGCGGACTGGTGACGGGCGAGTCGAGGGCCGCGGGCGCGGCCACGGCGATGGGCGACGACGGCGGCCGCGACGTGGGCGCCTCCTCCGCCGACTGCGACACGCCCAGCTTCTCCTTCCGGCGCTCCAGCTCGGCCGCCGCGATGCGGTCCTTCACCATGGCGCTGAGCTTGCCCTCGGAGCGCGAGCCGCGCCGGTTGAGGGAGCACGCCGACGACAGGTCTTCGGAGCCGCTCCCCGAAACGCCGCCGATGTCGTCGTCCTCCTCGTCATCCTCCTCAGTCACAATGCTGCACTTACGAGTTCGGAAATTCTGCAAACAGCATGACGCTATCAGCACTCAATGCAATGACTTCATCAAGACAAAATAAGAGCATCGACTCAACACTCGAAATAGCGGCTTTTTTCATTGACAAGTCTAACTTGCAACAAGAGAGAAGAAGAAGAAAATAAAGAAAATGCTGCCTAACTTAACCCACTATTGCCCAACGATGCCGTTCGGGAACACGAAACTTTATATTGGAGGATCTTTTTAGTTGAGTATTGTCACAATTTAAAAATATCACCCCTCTGGAAACCTGAAATTTAATAATTTAGGCATTTTTCAAAGCTTAAAACTTCGTATTTTTATGGAAAAAGTCCTACCGATATCTCTTCAGCTAAATTTCACTACAAATACTTTGGGCTGTTACGGGTTAACTTCAGCGAAAGATCAAGACTTTTTCAAAAATGGAGCGGTCAGTACGTAGCGTCTAAAGGATAATTCGCGAGTTCTATTATATGAATTCTATTGAAGAAGGAAGGAAATCGGGCTATGTACGTACTTGTCCCAATTCAGCGGGGACGCCTGGGGTGGCCAGCAAAGCCGGGTTGGTGGTCAAAGCCATGGTGGAAATCGGCGGGTCTTGCTCGCCTTCCAGCGCGGCGAGGACGCTCACACTGGGCGTATTGCTGCAAGCAAACCAAACAAACCTCATTTCTCTCATAGGCAGCTAGGTCTTGCTCCCATCCCAATCATAGGCTACGCCATTCCGCAACGCTAAACTGAGGGTACAGCGTCACCAGGAGCTCTTTAATCCCAAACTTCTGACTCAACAAAAAGTGCTCGAAAACTTTCCAGACCTAATAGCCGTTTTTTTTTTTTTCTCCCCGTGCGGGGCAACAATGCGTTTGCGACGGATTTTATTTCAACGTCAACACTCCTGCGATGTTCCAACGTTATGATAAGGTGTAATTAGTTAATTTACCTTGAAGAATTAACAACTTTGAGTTTGCTGCGAGCGATTGGTCTCTTTGGTTGGGCCGGTTGTCGCGTTGCTCGCAGCCGCCGCTCCGCCAGAAGGAAATACGTTGCCGTAATATGATTGTACTCGTTCTTCTGTAACGCCCTGAAAAACGACAAAAATTACACCATCTGCCCAAAACAGGAAAGAAACAAAGTCAACAGCGAGACTTACTCCAATATTTCTTCCTTGGTCGCAATTTGGCCGTTGACCATTCTTTGGAGAATAATGTTCTGGTCCTCGGCCGAAACCTGCTCGGCAGAGACGAGCGGCAGAAGCTCCGGCTCCGAGTTTTCATCCCTCTCGGCGTTGAGCCACGGGTCATGCGCGATCTCCTCCAGGGTGGCCCTCTTCTCGGGCTCGCGCACCAGCATCCGCGCTATCAGCCTGTGCGACAACGAAAACTCTCAACAAAAGCGGCAATAACAATACATCACAATTTTCGGGGCGATGCACGAGGAACTTTAATAAACATAACTGATCCCAACAAGACTCAACAGCCGTTCCCAAAACTAACAAATAAAAACCCTCTAGATTAAGAACGCAACAAACAGTTCAGCTACTTTAAAAGATGTTTCAACATCATTGATGAACCAAGTCACTTCCTTCCATCTCATTTCTACATAGCTCCTCTTTGTAGCCGTATCGAGTGTGAAGCACTTGACACTCACCTTTTGCAACCATCCGAAACGTGAAGAGGAATCGTGTATTTGCAATCCATTATCATTGTAAGAGTCTCACTATCATTCGCCTCTTGAAACGGAGCTTGGCCGCACACCAACATGTACAAAATCACGCCCAGCGACCACACATCTACAAACAAACACAAACCAAAACTTAGTCATCAGTGCTACATTCGTCAGTGTTACAGAATCCGTGCTTCATTTTTTTAAAATAACTAAATAACTAAAACAATAAAATAAAAAGAGAAAGAAGAAAGGGAACAAACAAATGACCTAGCTTACACAATGTTTTGATTTGCAAATTTCTCTTCATTTATGACATCTATGTTCTTCCTTAATATCAACCATATTACCCTTGATACCACGAAAAACTAAATAAAAATAGCGTGATATTAATTTACGATTTTCAATCTGCGATAGGGACCAAAGAGAGTATCCCAAGTTTATAGAAACAGCTCAGTTGGTTGTTCACATTTTTACAAAATGCCCGTAAATGGCTGTACAGTGGACCAAAAAATTCATGACCCCTGCTTCCATGTATTTCTTATGGAAGCAAGGGCTATGACTTTTGCGGCCCACTGTACAGGCAAGGGCATAAATAACTGAATTTTTCATTCTTTTTCAATTTATGTTGGCACAACTAATGTATTTAGATAGGGAGGGGCTCCCGCGATTCAGTCGATTTCAATGGTGTTGCCAACCTTAAACTAAACAGCTTAGCACCGCGTCCTTACCTACGGCAGGAGCATCATAAAGGTCCCCTAGAAGGATTTCCGGTGCCGAGTAGGCTAATGAGCCGCAGGACGTCTCCAGCTTCTGTCCGGGACAAAATCGGTTGCTGAAACCGAAATCCGTGAGTTTGACGACGCCGAGGGTTTCGAAGAAGACGACGTTTTCGGGCTTCAAGTCCCGGTGAACAACGTGAAGGCGATGGCAGTAGTCGATGGCGCGGACGATCTGCCGGAAGTAGTTCCGCGCGACGTCCTCGCCGAGCCCCTGGCCCTCGTGCCGCATGATGTAATCGTACAGGTCCCCGCCATCGCCCAGCTCCAAGATCAGGTACAGTTTCGTGTGCGTGTCGATCACATCATACAGTCGAACCACGTTCGGATGCTGGACGAGCTTCATGCAACGCACCTACACAACACACAATTTTACTTTACTAGCAGACCTTCACTTTAAACTACTTCTAAGATTGCACCCCTGACTGAACTCAAAAAGTTACACATTTTCAACAGTCCAAGATGGCCCGCAGCTCTTTACTAATTCATCCAAAACTGTGATAAAATCATTTAACGCACAACGATGCCGGTTGGAAACAAACATTTATTTTGGAGAATCTTTCCAGTTCAGTATTGTCACAGTTTAAAAAATATCATCCCTCTGGAAACATGAAATTTAATAATTTAGGCATTTTCCAAAGCTTAAAATTGCGTATTTTAGTGGAAAAAATCCTTCCAATTCCTCTAAAGCTAAATTTCACTCCAAATACTTTGGGCTGTTTTAGGTTAAGCGTTTTCAACGTCGAATCAGGTTTAACAATCGATTTTTAACTTACTCGAATTCGAAAGACGATCCATCAGAAAACGCGTTTAAGAGTAGAACACAAATTTTTAGTACTTTATACAGATCGATAAATTTAACAAATGGCAAGGTTTCTCCTGGCTACTTTATCCTAAGTCTCAGATTTTTCTGTGGCTCATAGCAAAAATCAGAACTTGCACTATCGCACCTAAGTAAGTATCGTATCAAACCAAACGCGGTTGAGGACACCGAGTCAACACAACTGTTGATGGAATTAAGTGCTACAGGAGGGCGGCAAGGAATGGGGCATTTAACGAATAAAAATGATATGTGATTCTGACCTCTTGATAGAGATGTGATCGCGAGACCTCGTCCAACTTGACTTTGTCAATGACTTTGACGGCCACTTTCTCGCCGGTGAAGACGTGCCGTGCGAGTTTGACGACGGCGAAGTGGCCCCTACCCAGCGTCTCCAACAGATCATACATGCCGGCGATCTTGCTGCCTCCGTCCGTCCCTCCATTGCGGACACCCGACGCTCGATGCATTGATTCAGCCACCCTGAAAAAAAATTCAATCGTCCTTTACATAAAGCTTCCTTTTCCTGCCTTATAAATATCAGAGCTTGTAGCACAATCACTTCCGGTCAAATGAAGCTGGATGATAACAGTCCCAAAGATAGCAACAGCGTAACTGTCTTAATCTACAGCAGCACTGTAAAGTACTGCTTGCTTTAAAAGCAATATGCATTAAAAAATACTAATCGGGTTTGTTAAGCTAGCAAGTAACCTGCTAATTAAGTTCTCTTTGATTTCTGCTGACTAATGGTAATAGGAAAAATAATTTTTGAGAAGACTTAAATGCTCCAAGAACGTTTTTCCTTTATAACTATCATAAGTCACAGATAGCTCTGAACCTTAACACAAAGACAAAACTTCAAGTTGGAAAACTCCCCAAATATAGTAATGTTATGTTGTGAGGGAAATCTTAGGACTATGACTTCATTGAGGGTTGTTTTCATGTAAATAAAAGTTGAATTAACTGATAATTTCTCTTCAAATGGATGGAACTATGTACAAATGCACAAAGATGAAAATAAAGGGGTACACACACATATGCTATGGATAACTGAATCTGCTAATTAAATAGAGTGACACACATTGTCAACACTGCTGACCAGTAGTACTGAAGTTCAACATGAATATGTGCAAGCAAATAAAAAAATTTTCTTCAAGCTGCGCAAAAAGTGCACTTTATATTAGCATTAAAGCTAGCATTTCTTTGAATAGACTGGCAGTGAGACAAAAATTCAAGAGCGACTGGTTCAAGAATGTTATTTGAGACCCATAAAAAAACAAAAATAATGGAAAATTTGAAAAAAAAATATATGCAAACAAGCTAAAAAGTAGGAGTATAAAATGAAACCAGGAAAATAGATGCTAATGATGGAAGATCACAGGGTGTGAAAACATGTAAACAATACTTGCACGTCGGTAACCAAACGTGTATACTTCATATTACATACGTGAAACGAGAAACGGACAGTTCCCTGTTTTAATACTACGCCAAGCTTGCACAGAATGGTGATAATATTCGAGTATCATAACACTAAACACTGTCCTCTGGTGTAGGACAAGAGTTCGCCTCCATGTACAGATGCATACAAAGTTGGCATACAATAGCCCAACTATAGCAGGTAGCACCAGAATCCTTACTAAACTAAGAGCAGTTAGGTTGAAGACGCAAGTAGGGCTAAATAGTTTGTGCGCGAAACAACACTGTAAATAGAAAGAAACGAAACTCAAAGATAGGCTGTCATAGGCTACGGCGGGGCTCCTTATCTTACCTAGTAAATCGTGGTTGAAGCTCTGGGTAGAGGCACTATTACATAGAATATGTGCACTTAACTAATTGCCTTCACTGAGCATTGTGTTTTATCACACATGCCACAAAATATCCAACTTTCGATTCTAAGTCCATTTTACTGCAAAGCAAAACTGTACGCACTGCGCCTTGCCATTCTGCGTTTATCAATGGAAAAGTCAAAGATAGATCCACGCAAGAGCTGCAACGAACACTCAATGCAGCTGATAGTGACCTTTGACATTTTATTACAGCGTTTTGAGATTAACTTTCGAAATATGTAGGGGGTTTTGAGCTTATTCACGCTTTTAGAGCTTCCTAAATCTTAATTGTTTCTGATATTCGGGTGTGATTCGAAAGATAATCAGTAACAAGAGGTGTTGTACAAAAGTTTCTTGTAGTGGCGGTCAGGTGGCGGTAGTTGCGCATAGGGTCCCGGGTCACGTGACTGCAGTCACGTGATAAGCGCTCCACTGGCCCGCGTAAATTTAAATCCGAGTTGAAACCAGCGCTAACGTAGATATGCCGACATGGGTTAGTTGGCGAGATATTTACAAGTCTAAGTAGATCAGTAACCTCGTGGAATTTTTTTTAGAGAAGCGAGGGGGGGGGGTCGCAACATGACTATTGACTAGCCCTTGACTGACGTGCTAGTGCATTTAACTCTAATGAACCGTTCTGCGTACCTAGACAAGCATTTCCGATACGATTAGGCTACGACTCGCAAATAGACAGATATTCTAACCCATACTTAAAACGAACATAAGGGGATTGAAAGCTTCAAGTTTCATCAGGGCTGGCAGTCCAGTTTGATCTCCGAAAATTGTTTTTGTGAACTTCTAATC
>Ga0058701_10000507_pt1 | contig 26832 bp, 8 predicted proteins | sample AgamicOrMae_FD_97039 | JGI IMG/M metagenome (GOLD analysis project Ga0058701, IMG submission 97039) | Agave microbial communities from Guanajuato, Mexico - Or.Ma.e | ecosystem: Host-associated > Plants > Phyllosphere > Phylloplane/Leaf | place: Guanajuato, Mexico | collected 2012-06-04 | reverse complement strand
TGGAGCTCTGTACCTGTTTTGGGTGTGAACCCAAAACGGGGTATAGCATGTATTTTCATTATTTTTATAGATACAGTAGACCTATGTTCAGCCACATCATTTAAAAGGTCTCGGAGAGAGCTTTACATTGATGTGGCTGAACATAAGTCTGATTAAATTTCAGGTTTCCAGAGGGGTGATATTTTTTTAGTTGGGACAATACTGAACTAAAAAGGTCCTCTAAAATAAAGTTTTCTGTTTCCGAACGGCATCGCTGGGCGGTAGTGGATTAAGATTTTAATGATTTTAGAATACGCCTGAAAGACAATATCAGCCTCAATTTTGTACGGTAAGAACAATTTAATGTTACCCATATCTAATTGAATAAATTAATTAAAAAAAGGTCAGTTCTATTCGCACGCCAATGTTGATACGAGGGAGACTTAAACGCATGGAAACCAACCAAATGCATTTTAACTGGGGTGTGACTTGAACCTGATACATTTGAAATGGGACAGAGTAAATATAGATACTTCGTAAAAAAAAAAAACAATATATGTGCTATTAACAAAAAATTAAGCAAAATTCTTTTTTTTTTCTTTTGATCGGCGCTAAAAGGTTACTCCTAAAATATTCGTCTGCTTGCGGCGCCGAACCGTTTACCCCAGCTTATTAAAATCAATTAGGGTGTTTGTAGCATGCGGGCTAAGCCGCCGCTGTCCTCCAAAACATCGACGGCGCGCCGGCCCCGTGGGAATCGCTCTGACATCACGACTAACGCGGTGCGACGCCTCAGAAGTGCAGCCGCCGAGGAGCCGTTGGAGAGCCGACGGGGAGCCACGACGGCCACTTCATAAAAAGTAAATCTCGGTGAGTATAAAGGAGGCAAGCGTGTAATCCAGCTTACTGCTAACGCCGCCGCCGTCCAGCGCCGCCGCGTCCGAAGAGTAATATCACTAGAAAAAGGTGTCTTTTTTTCCGAGTCACTCGACTCTTCTGCGGCTGAAAATTGCCATTAGATGCGACTTCACAGAGAGCCGATTTTGCCAAGGGTTGTTTTAAGGTACACTGTAAAATTTCACAATATATCCGTCACCGAGTGGAGCGACGCAACACATATTCTGGAAGAGGACATGAAATCTTTAAAAAAAATTAGTATCAAAATTGTGTATTGAACTTTTAATTCATCGCCTGTCGCTTAAATAATAAAATTAACTAGGCGGCGCTTCAACGATTTGATCGGAATATCTCGCGCCAAGCGATGAACACCTGAAGGATATCATCTGTCCCTGAGGTGGGTCACTCGATTCGTTCGACCTCGTCGAAGAGAGCCTTCAATAGGATCGCTGAGATTATGAAGCCAAACTCCTGTTATAAAACTTTACGGTTTAATTTAATCGATATTTTCCAAGGCGAATGCTTAAAAAGAAAACCTGAAATCTCCTCCTCGTGCTTCCCTTGAAACAGAAGTATATTAGCAGACTTTTTTAAGTGACAAGTAAATCCTACGCACCGTTTTTGATAAAACTCGCCGATATCCTGCTCCTGATATTGAGCCGCCCCTGACGACGCCGTCAAGCGCGTACCCTCTCCTCCAAAAGATGACTCCGCCTTCGGAGGGGAGGAAGGGTGGTTACCCTACTGAGAGCATCCTTCTTCCCCTCTAATAAAAGGAAGCTCCGCCTACGGAGGGGTAGAAGCGTCGCGCCTGGATAAGCACCCTCCCTCTCCTCCAAGTGGTGATTCCGCCTCCGGAGGGGAAGATGCTTTCATGTGGTCGACTGAATACCTCGGGGGCTAGACTCTTGTAAAAACTGGATAATGTCTGAGAAAAATCGAGATCCGCTTTCTCCCGTTCACTGAGAGACCTGTGATTCAACAAACTCTAATTGGCTGTAAAATGACTTTGTTGTACAAGGTCAATGAGTAATGGTGAGACCAAGTAGTTAGACGACTTGGCAACACGTCAAATAGGCTATGACCACTTTCACGACACATTTTACGGCGATTTCATATCCAGTTACCATGTGCGAGTAACATGATTTCAGGGTTAGGCATGAATGTAGGGCATAGTCGGCAAAGATCAAACGCAGTTTACTTAATCTGATGACTCAAAAGTTCATCAGTTCAACATAAAATTTCGGAGAATTTTAAAATGGGTAGAAGCGTTAATTGCACACTTCCCTCTTCTCACAGACTGTCCTACGCGAGTAATTCACGCTTGCCTGTGCTTTGAAAGAATTCCAAAATTTTGTCTTGACATTTAGAAATTGTTTACAAATACGAAATAACATCTGTTTGGGGTAGAAAAACATATCTCCTAAAGCTGATTTGCTTATGTGGAAGTGCACGTATTTCGGTCACTTTCTAAAATAACCTTTCGACAACCATATCAAACATGCTTAAGTTTTCCATCAATATCTACTAAATTGGGGTGGGGCGGGACATAAAAAGCGATCTAAGAGACGAGAAATGCTTTTAAAGAGAACGAAACCCAACACAAAATTACCTTTTTTGTTCGAATAAAAGTCTCCAATTTTCAGAGAGGTTAACGTGAGAACTTGCTTACGTCCGCTACAGACAATATTACGTACGATTAAAAACGAGCCTTTAACGACAAAAATTGCTCGCGCTGCACTTATTACCAACTTTGACAGGGAGACTCTCGGCATGAGAAAGGTATGCGTCATGGGAACTTAACTTTTAAACAAGATTTTCCGGTCTGAGCGTCGCGTCGGAAGGAGGGAAGGGGGACTGGGGCATACGAGGACCTCCTGGGTAACGGGACTCTATGGATCGCTTAAAGTTTACATAAATTCGCAAAGGGATTTAAATTTGAAGTTACAAAAAAGAGACGCGATACCCTGTTGTGATTATTATTCGCATCTTTTGGTCTTCAAAAATAAAAAAAATAAAAACTCCCTCTTTGGAGGCATTAAATTGGAGTTAAATTATCCATAAGACAGTCATCCAGACACGTTAACTCATAACAGCCCGAAGTATTTCGAGTGAAATTTAGCTCATGAGAAATTTGAAGGATTTTCCCCATGAAATTACGCAATTTAAAGCATGGGAAAATCCCTAAACTATTAAATTCCAGGTTTCCAGAGGAGTGATATTTTTTAAATTTTGACAATACTAAACTAAAAATATCCTCTAAAACATTTATTTGTTTACTTTCTTTTTACCGCTGGGCGGTAATGTGTTAACGTAAGAAAAAAATTACTTTACGAGAGTCGACTTAACTTCAGGCTCTTTTAGGTCAAGTCCTTGGGTTAGGTAGCTTACGTTAGTATAACGTAACGTATAATAACGGTTATACCTTTGCACTGGATAGTTTGGTTTAGGGTTACATTTGGCTAGAGAAGGTGGATTAAGTTCCACTAACTGCGAATGACAATAATTCTCTACAGCAGTTCAAAATTACGTAATATTCTTGTATGTTCACAAAAATCTTGTAGAGACTACAAAATAAAACGTGCTTCCTTTTGTGTTGATCAGATTTTAGAGCAAGGTCCGGGGGCTTTTGAATTTAACGATCTAAGTTAAACGTTACTGTTCTCCGTGGTCAAAACAGAAAAGGAAAGTCACCGCCATGTCAATTGGTGGGGTCGAATCAGTAAAGCATGCTTTACTGCACGCTTAATTCATTACGACTTAGCTTAATTTGTCTGAGTGAGCAAACTTTTTATTTCGGCGGCCTTGCACGCTGTTTACTGCTTCGAAATAGAGCGAGGCAAGCATTTGCATTCCTTTTTAATAGGAAACTCTTTTTCAGCTCATAAATAAAGCGTTTCAGTCCCGATCAGCTAAATATCAGCCGATTGTTCTTTTTGTAATTAAAAAGCTTTTGCTACACATTGGCGCTCCTTTTAAAAAAAATCATTTGCAAATTCTTAAAAAATGGGCGTGATTGTTTTTCGAAGGAATGCGGTTTGCAGACGTTAACCCACTACCGCCCAGCGATGCCGTTCGGCAACAAAAAAATCTATTTTAGAGGATCTTTCCACTTCCGTATTGTCACAATTTAAAAAATATCACCCCCCTAGAAACATGAAATTTAGTTATTTAGGCATTTTCGAAAGGTCGAAATTGCGTATTTTAATGGAAAAAAATCCTTTCAATTTCTCTTAAGCTGAATTTGACTCCAAATACTTTGGGCTGTTATGGGTTAATCATAAGTTCGGCAACAGTTCCACGGCTTATTTTTTCGATTGAGGCGCGAAAGGTCACTTTTGAACAGAATAGAGTGCTGGCATGTGCGAGATGAGGTCTCGAAAATATTAATGTATCTTCTTACAAGGTAGTAAACATAATTTTTGGATGTCGAAAAAGAAGGTATAAGCATATTTGTATGGCATAGTTTCGTCAGCAAGTTTGCATTGCAGGCGACGTAGGTGGGCAGGGAAGTCGTACAAGTGAGCTGTGCGACGTTATAGCTGCTGGCTAACCGTCAATATTTGCAAGCGACTTTCTTCCGATGAAAAACTTTCAGCATATTAATGACACTGACTTCCATCATAATCCTGAAAAGCGCGGGAAAAGTATGCATAAATAATAATTACAATTCGTTTGTTATGCGTAACGAGGAGTGCTTCGTTACATAAACATTGTATAGCAGGGAGTTACTATCGTAGATAAATGTTCACTGTATTTGGCATTTATTTCGAAGCTTTTCAGTCTTCCCGAATGTCAAGAGCATATAATCTATTAAGTTTTTAAATTATGAGCAATTAGATAAGGCCTATAAAAGTGTTGGTGAATAAAAAAAATATTTCCCAATTTTTTCCCCTTATTCTTTGAAACCATTTCTTGTGCTTTCTCATCGGCACACATGATGAACTTTTGACTTTCTTCCAGTGTTTGTTTGTCTGTAAATCAAAAAGCTGATCTGGCAAAAAGCGCGTCAAAAAAAGTTGACAAACGGAGTGCTATGCTTTGCGAATTTAGTTCGCAACATTTCCGTAGCTGACACCGAGAAACTTAATACTGATACGATACGAGACCAAAGAAACGTGGACAACAAATTCATCCTACTCGAAAAATGTACGCGTTCTCGCTAGTTTCTTTCTCCTTTTTTTTGGGGGGGGGGGAATTTAAAATTTAATTTGTGTCCAATTTTGGCCGAATTCGTCCAATTATTAGTCTGACTCTCTTATAGACCTATCGAAAATCATATTTCTTAATAATATGGTTTTCGATTGGGAGATCTAGCCGAGTCTTTTCCATTGCTATTCCTATTGATGGGTCACAAGGAGTTTCTCAGTAAATTATAGGGAAAACTACCCAAAATACATTAATCCATTTTGCCTTTTCATAGAAATCCAAAAACATGTGCAGGTCTACCTAAAGGTAGCCATTTTTAAGCTTTAAATTTTAAGATACTGTTAAGACGACAAACCCCTTAAGAATCTCCTATTTGAACCGGTTTGCATACTACGTAATCTTTCGTGTGAAATTCAGATATTTAATGCTCCAGTTAATTTTAACTTGAAAGTAATGATGGTTTACCTCTTTGCAAAGATAGAATTTGCTAATCGTGGTTTCGGTATAATTATAAATAGAAATATGCGAAAATCAGCTGTGTAATACCGTGTGCACAACAATATCGCGCATAAGTTACCGTTACTGTATTAAGTGGGGTTGCAAGATTAGCCGGTTTTGAGTACAGTCACTATGCAACAGCTCAGTTTACACAGATTTACACTGTACTCCAAAAGTTCATTCAACTTTAGGGCAAAGATGATCTTGGAAGGCTAGTTTGTGAAGCTGAAATTTTGAGCTTTAACACTGAACGATTAAAGGTCCGGTTTCCAAGTCAAACTGGCGAGCTTACGTCGCTCAGCTCAAACACCAATCTCACCAGAAAGCAATCATTCAATCAATTTGACATGAGATGCCGTGATAAGGAATACCCAATCACCTGTGTTTAAAATGCTAACTGGTTTTGAATAACGGTCTATGCTTGCCAAATAAACCGTTGCGAACCTTTCTTCCGATATTTTCGGTGTACAGGCAGCGTGAAAATTCTTTCCGAAGGTCCTTCATTCCAACTGGAGCGACGGCTAGACTTACTTTTGGCTGGGACTATCCTTAGAGTACCGGTACTCCCGATATAAGAAAAGTCGAATTCCGCAACTTCCGAAAATCGTAAAGGTAAAATGTGATACGTAATGAAAATATTCTTATATAAGCAGATTTCACGTTTACCGGTAGGCAAAAATGCTTCTTCAACGGAAGCTGTCATCACCGCTTCTTTAGGTCACTTCCGTTCAAAAGCACCCGATGTTCAGTGCCCTTCCGTCTAACGTCGTTCACTATGGAACATCTGAAAGATGATAATGAATTCGGAGGTAAACACACCACGAGTCAAATAGCGCTAGTCTCATTCAATTCTCATCGACGATATACCGAACGTACTTGGTTCTTCCGCGAAACCAATTTGCAAGTAAGTGCTCTTCGCGTGAATCGTTGTTTTAAGCAGCATCGTGACCTATTTGCACGGAAAGGTTATGTTGCGATATCCAAGATCGCCGCGAACTAGCCAACGGTCATTCTGGTACAAATCCGCTTACATTCTCTCCGAAAACAAGTACGGGGGACAGTTTTAATCCCCAATACAGTTCTGCCATTCATAAGTACTGATCGTTTAGTTGTCTTACCTTCATAATATCCGGTAGCGGCAGAAATTATGATATCCACAAATGTAACAATTCCACGAATTAGCACAATCACTAATCACTAACACACTTCACTTGGCACACGAGACTTTCAGCGGAACATTTCCTTTTTGTTTACACAGCACTCGAAAATAATCGACGATAACTCGACCCACCTTGCACTGCAACGTGCAGGCGAAGACTGCAGGCAGGCAGCCAGGGGAAGGGCGAGGCGCGAGGCGAGGCGGCACACAAGGCGAAGGGCGAGGGGGGGGGGAGATTGCCGCTGCCGCTCGCTTGTTGCTCGCCGTCTCATCCAACTCGGCACGGCCCGGTGCGACTGTCTTGGCTTGGAAGCGAACGGTGGGCACTTCACCTTAGCTCACACACTTTCCAAACGCCGCCGCCGCGCGACGCCGCGCCCAGGTATTCTGCCACAGCAACTGCTGCAACTCCGGGTACCTCCGCCAATAGGAGACGCGTTTAAAGGCATGCCATCTTTACAACCGGTTCTGTAGCCCGTTCGCCCTCTCTGAGAAGCCCACAAGCCCATCTAGGTCCGAATACCTTCGGACGGTGCGTAGGTATGCTGTGAACGTCCCCGCTACCCTTCCCTCCGTAACCTGGAGATATTTCTCCCGCAGGCCAGTAGCGGCCTCCTCGGAAGGGACCTCTTCTAGTGCAAGGATTTCCGAAGCTTCAAAAATCTTTCCGGGAACTGGACATCGCGTTTTGTGAAAATAGAAAATCTATGGATAACGACGGTTTCGTTGGATATATTTCGTAAATATTAAGCCTCTCTGCTCCAGCTAAAAGGATCAAAACAAAGGGGCAGGCAAAACCCTTGGGGGTGCGCCAAGAGCCCGCGGTTGCTCCACACCACATTGTCATTGGGTGGGAGGAGTGCCTTTATTTGAGAGACGTCCGACGCCTCCAGGTAGGAGATGAAAAGGACAGACACATGAAGCGATGGAAAGAAGAAAAGAGGAGAGATGCAGATAGAAAAAAAGGGCGCATACAAGAGAGATCGATGAGAAAATCAACGACTCAAAAGCAAACATTAGTACATATTAAGCTTAATGAAAAATAATATGATGAAGCAGTCACAAAAATCAAAAAAGTTCATCAATCATTTCCTTTTTTTCCATTTTCTCTTTTATACAGCGCAGATTTTTTTCTTTTAATGAAGAGCTTCTTGGATTTTTTTTGGTTTATTTTTGGGACCGATAGGACACGGTACTTGTACGGTACTTAATGAATGGGCTTACGGAACAGTATATTTAAAAAAAATTCCTCCGCATCTATGGGAACCTGTACTTGTGCAAAGATTAATCCAGGAGTATACGACAACCCGACTTTTGGTTCAACTGAAAAATAGCCGGCAATCCTTAGCGACGGAAAGTTTTCAGTATGAAAAATAGACCAGACGTTCTGATTGGCCATTGCCTCCGGAAGAGCATACATTTTGAGATGAAGCTTCCGATGTAACAGAAAAGTCCCTGGCGCGCAGGGCTTGTGTAGCCCACCATGAAAGAAAGAAATCTCAGAAGTGCTTCTGCCAAAACCTAAAAACCCGTTTCGAAAGGAAGACAATGAAACGAGCGCGGGCTCGAATAAGAGATTCGGCGTGCAACAGCGAACTGCAGCAGGTGGCAGGCAGGTGGCGGCCGGCGGCGCGCCGTTCCTACCCCTTCTTGACTCCGAGTCTGCTCCGAGTACACCCCATTTGCTCTCGCATTACCCCCGCTAAAAACCTCCCCAACCCACTGAAGGCAGACCGCGTGCACGGCTGTGAATCATACAAAAGAAAGTTGTCACATCAAAACGTGCATTGCCGATCCACTACCAACAAAATATTTTCGCGCGTTTAAGTCTCATGCAGCAGTCTCTTAAAAAAATACCGGTACTATCATAGGTAGAGAAAAAAACGTCCCCCCCACAACCACCTGGACATCGGTGCGTTGCGGTTGGCTACCTTAGGTCGGCATCGGCCAATCACCCCCCTGATTCCGAGCAAAGGTAGGCAACCGCGACGCACGGATGTCCAGGTGGTTGCAGGTAGGGGGGACGTATTTTCTATGATAGTACATATCACTATGTCAGAAGACCGTTGGTGAAATAAGTGTTTTCCTCTATAACCATCGAATCCTCTTAATGACAACGGATTTACAAAACCTTAGGAGAGACATAATCTGAACCTGATATTCGTTGAACGTCTAAAAAAATCTGGATTCGCATATTTATTATAGGCAACGAATTGTGTACCAAGAAAAGAAAATGCCTGCTCTGTTTTTTTTTTTTAAGTTAACGAACGGAAGAAAAATAAGCAAAGAATACACCAAAAAGAAAAGAAAATGTTCAAATTAACCGGTAGTTAACGTGCGCAATATGATTGTCATGTTTGTTGCCTACATGAAATCTCCTGAAAATGGTGCTTTCCTTCCTAGTGAACGAGTTTTTTTAACGGCACAGCAGATACCCCATAACTCTGATTTTTTTCCGGCAGCATCTTCTTGTTTCTCCGTATCACCTCTTCAAAGGGGAAATACTGGGATTTGAACACAGAGGTTTGTTCTTTGGCAGTTGAAATCTATCCCACTTAAGTTTTGAAAGGGTGTTAAGAAACGTCCTGCTTTTAAAAGTAAAACGTTGTTTTTTTTTCCAGTTCTGTAAAGGGAAATAAATTGGAAAACTGATTTAGGACACACGTTAAAACGTGGCACTCGGCGAGACTCGCACAATATGTCTATTAATGAAAAAGGGGGCGTTGTGGTCATATTCAACGAATGATCTTACGTAAATTTCCTTCCGATCGTTCGCTAGAGATCGAAATGTGTCGGTAAGGCGGAAATGCAAATAAAATGTTTCGGACAAGAGTTTGTTTCTCAGTTTATTTTAAAATCAGATAGAGACATCCAATAAAGATGCATTGCCTACAAGAGCTTAGCGTTGAAGCTAGGCCTAATGCCAATTCTGAGCATAAAAAATCATAAACCACATTCACAACAAGTACTGTGATGTATTTACCCAGAAGGCGTATGCACAAATCGTGATTTAAAAAAGAATTGTGTACAAAGAAAGATGAACCTAAGTACACGGTACATAAAACACTCGCACGGAAAAATGAATCCCCGATCTCAAGCTGCGGTTTGTAGCTCGTTTCTTTCAATAAATAGCATTTTCGTATCTTCCTAAAATTTAAAAATAATCTCATTACACATTCTCTGACTAAGATACAATAATTGGTACGAAATAAAGAAATGTAAACAATGGCTTATATTCTTCTGATCTTGGCAGTAGTTGTAATTTATTTTATCTTTCCTATAGCAATCTTGTTCGTTCCAGGTAACTCATTACCCTAGCCCGGTCGACGGCTGTGTTTTGCATCGACAAGACTGGATAGGAAATATTGAGAAAGCCTTGAAAACCTACTTGCAACACACCATACCACAATATTTTCATGGTATGAAAATAGTGGAATAGATTACGAATATTGCAACAAGTCCCGTTCAACTTCTTTTGCGCCCGCAGAAATGGTCGTTAGGTGCTCTGTTCATCTCCAACTAGAAGACCGATCGATTCGCAACGCAACCCAAAAAGCCTCCGCCACTCCAAACTCTCAAAACATGGCTCTCACGAACGATAAACTTTAATCCATCTTTTTAAGCAATTTGAACGTTTGAACGCGCACCATTAATCTAGCTACTATCACAGTTCGCTTCTTTGAGACGATGTTACCAAGTTGAAACCGAAAGCTGAGTTTGAGATGATTTAACTTCAATTTTTTAAGTAATGGCAGCGTTTTAGAGTTTTGAGAAATTTGGAGATAACGGGGATAGGTGATTCCTCATAGTTGATTCTCAACGGTTGTTCATTAGTAAAATGATTGTATTCAAGACGGCGACACTCCCCTTAAAAAGAGTACAAAAGTATCAAGTTCGTTAAGAGATACTGGACGCTTTGTGTCAGTAGCAAAAAAACTACGTGTTTACTAAAATCGAAGCATACGCTGTGGCGAATGAGGGGAGTGCAAATAGCTGGTTTAGCGACGCGTTCGAGCGGCGTCGCTCGCTGGCGCAGCCACGCCAGGTTTCACCAGAGACGTTCCTAGTTGCGTGCACCAGTTTCTATTGAACACTCATATCGCGAATCGTGGATTCCGAAGCACACGATTGGTTCGAGGCAAACGCTTTTTTTTTTTTTTTATTCTTCCCGCGAATCCTGTCCGGGGTTGGAGGTAGTTGTGGAAGTACAGTATATAGACGTAAAAAATGTCTCTCTTCTAGGCAAGCACACCACACTAGTCCGTCACTACGCCTACGCAGACCAAAACGAAACAGAACAAGATTTCTCGTCTTCCTCCTGACCAAAAGCCATCTCGCCCTCCGGACCTGAAACCTCAGTCCACAGCCTAGTTTTCTTAAAAAGAAAGAAAAACAACGACAAATATATCCAAAATTAAGTAACGTCTAGTGCAAAAGCAGCATTTCAAATATAGAAATTCCATTTATTACAGGCTTAACCAAGACTCGAACTGGCTTCAAACATGGGCAGGGTGTCAAGCAACCTCATTCAAAGGTAAGTTCAATTCAGGCTACATCACAGGTAAGCAGAAACAGGTGATTGTATACTGGTCCGAAGTAAGGGGCGGTCCATGTAAAAGCAACAAGACAAGGTGGAAAGAAGTGGCGGTCGCTGGACACCCTACCTAAGGTCGTTTCTCTAAAAAAAGGAGTTGAAATAAAATAAAAAACAACAAAAACAGTCACCAAGTATACTTTACAAGGAAGGCCATTTCTCACAAAGACAAAATTCGATTTGATTGCTTGAAAAGCACGCTCAATGCTCGCTTCGGCGTTCGCGGTTGGCATTATATACAATAACGGCACCGTTCGGTACGTTGACAAGTCTCAATTAAAGCAAATAAAACACATTTGCTCCTCGCTTCGTCGTCGCAATCAAAACCATATCATAAAATATAATATAATCTTGTAAATCTCCAAATCAAAGTCTTTCCTTCCCATGCCATACAAAGTCCTCTCCTAAGCTCACACGTACATACACGATACACATGCAGGCTCACATAAATCGCTTTGTTTCCAGTAGTGTAATAATCCTCTTATTAGCAACTCTTACTTTATACATCTTTTATTTAGCAACATTTTAAAAAATAGACAAGGAGCTTTTTATCACACTACTCGCGCCACCTACGTATATCCTCGCCTACACTCTACGGAATATAGACACTGATAAGGTAAGTTTACAAAAGGAAGGTAACTCATGAGACTTTGCGTTTCTTAAGAGAGAAGCCTGGAGGTCAAAATGGAAACTCGATTTCAACTCATCCACTCTGTAGATCCATCAATCGGTCGGAAAAGCTCAAGCGCGGTAAAAATGGAAATTGATTCAACTTTCTTATCAAAACAATCATCTTGCACTCGATTGGGAAAGCTCAAGCGACAGCGCTTAAAATACACTCATACCAATCTTACGATAATCTCAAAACTTGATTAATAAAAGCTTTGTCAGCAAACAGGAAAAAATAGATTGCAAAAGAAATCTGCACTCGCTCCCTTTTTTAGAATTCTAAAACAGTAAAAAGGATAAAATTAAGCAGTCTACACCTCCTCGAAGGTAACAGTCTTCCATGTTAAAGACCCTTGCTTAAAACGACCCTCCAGGTGGGTAAACTGTCCATAAAACCAGAACTCTTGATAAGAAAACGCCGATAGAAAAGCAAGCTCGCTGCTCGTCTCAGCAGCGTTGGTAAGCTCCGAATTAAATAAAAATAACTAGAAAAGTACCTTCTGTCTTGCCAAACACGTCCTACCGACAAAGGTGAACCACCAATAGCGACAAAATGCAATTCATTTAGCTAGAAGTGTAAGGAAAGGAGCCTGAAACTCAGGCGGGCCCACATGTGTATGCTATCTTTCCATTCACGCATTTCACACACACACACCTCCACACGCACATTCTGTCTTTGTCCCACTAACACAAACGCGTCGTCAGGCTCTTGCTGCGTCTCGGGTCTCGGCGGCCGAGTGGCGGAGGCCGGCTGGCTGAGATCTCCTTGTGATGTCTTCCTGGTCGTTTGCGGAGACCTTTCCGAGACCTGTCGGAGACCTTTGGGGCAGTCTTGAGGGGCAGAAGACGCTTCGCATTCTTTACAATCGTATCTGGCAGTGTCTGAAACAAACCTACCACACTTCAAAATCGACGTTTTTTTTTTGTTTTGAAAAAAAGCAGAAAAATGTAGGCGCTAAAAGATATGACTTTAATTGGGCTACTTGACCAATTTTTATCGCGATAGCGATCGGAAAGAACTCAAAAAATGACGAAGAAAAGTCAAAAGCAGCACCTAGATACAATCAGCCGATCGCCCGGAAATCGAGTTCAAAATTGCGTGTGGCGTCACAAAATCTGTAGAATTTGGCAAAATTTATGAATTCTACGCGTCACAAGCGACTTTTATCTCGATTTATGGACGATCGGTTGATTGTATCTAGGTGATGCTTTGGACTTTTCTCCGTCATTTTTTGAGCTCTTTCTGATGGCTATCTCGATAAAAATTGGTCAAGTACCCCACGTACTAAGAAATCTTTACGAATCCGTTGCTGCGGGTTTGGTCCGCCAGACGAGAAAAAGATGTTTCATGAATAAACAAACTTAGGTGTTTACAAGGCATAATTAAGCTCCGAGTAACAGCCACGACATTAAGTGGTTCTTGGAAAGAAAACTCTTATAAGAACATTCACCATGTGGTCATCAAAATCAAAAAAGCGCTTCAAACCCCATAAAACGAGCAAACGGAAGAAGAATAACGTTTATGGGCTCACCTTCTTGTTTAACTACGCCCTTCTTCCACAGCCTTCTTCTTTTCCTTCTTTTTCTTTAGGAAGGACGGTGTGCGAAGTCCCTTCTTCTTCTTTTTATCTTTCTTCGGAGAGTCTTCTGTTGAAAGGTCCTTTGACGTGGAGCCCTGCAATTAGACAAATCAATGAGCAAAAGCGGAGAACTCGAAGGTCCCGCGATCAAACTCCGGTTCCGTCCACCTTTTTTTTCGCTGAACCTTATTTCCAGGTACCAGTCTTGCTTGAAAGCAGTATGACCAACCAAAATAATGATAAACTGAACAAAATTATAAGAGTTCTCTACCATCATGGTAATTCACTTACATGGCTAACTTCTTTGCTGCTATGCGAGAAGGTGCTCTGGTCACCGTTAACTGTGTTTTCACCTGCAACAAGATTGAATACAAATAAAAAACAAAATCAGGACAATAGCAGTTGATGCAAAATGAAATCGGATAAGTGACATTTAAATAATGGCAAAAGATACCTTTCAAGGGGAGACTAATGGGCCTTGATTTGCGATAACCACAAATTTACTTGTAATTAGGTTCTTCGTAAAGATTAATTGGCGCGAACGCTTCTATTTTCAGCGTGAGAAATGATTGGTAAAGTTTGGAAGGGAATGAACGACGTTTCAAACAGGGCTATTAAGAATAGGCTGTTTATCGATTAAATTTGCTCTAACACACTCAAAATAACTGACTCAAAACACCTACCTTATATTCTCGAAAAGAGAAAGCACGCATCGGTCAAAAATAAATCATACGGCAAGACATGCAAAAATAATAAACTGGAATGGTACTTACTTGGCAGTGATAATGTATGTACATTAGTGCTAACAAGCCATGCTCACAATCACCATTGTCACAAAGCGAAGAATAGGTATCCGTCGCACAATCCACTCAAAATAATAACTTTCGTCAGCATTCATTTTGATTCTTGATATCCAGCTACTATTAAGAAAGAACGTTATTTTTGAAGAAAAAAAAATGCAATTGAAATTTTTTAGGCGAAAAAACTCTGGTTTGTAATTCATTCAGGTTGCTGTTTAATGTCAAGCCGTGATATTAAATAAGAAATACTTTCCAGAGCATAACCTTGCCCAAGAATGGTCTCGTTGTTACTGTGGAAAAGGCTTTTGACTTCGGATGCATACTGCAAAACATTGGTCAAATAACGTTTGTCTTGCCAAACTTTTTTTTGTTTTTAGTTGGTGGATAGTACTCCGAACGTGACGAAATGCGCATGTGAACGATTTACGCATGTTTATTAAGTATGAGTAACATAAAAGGAGGCGAAAACAAACACCAGGGAGTGGATAAATAATGTTGGTATGAAATAAATCTATTATTTCAATTTACAACAAATTAAATGACAAAATGCTCATGTTAATATCACTTTTGTACGCAAAGAACTAAAGCACCGGGTAAGTTTTTCTCCAGAGAACTCTTGAAAAATTGATACTTATTAATAATGTTTAAAATTGCACACAGAGAAATTTAGAACACTGAAAAATTATCAACGGAAGTTTTCACAACACAGAACGCACACCTCTAAAAGCAATTGAAATCAGGCATTAGGAATGATTAGTAGAGACTCTTTAGTAGCTGGAGGTTAAGCTTGGTTACTTAATATTAAAAAGCATTCGTGAAAGACAAAAGCTCCACTCCCGATCCAACAAACATTAAATAGGAGTTCAACACTTATTTATGTACAATAGCTTTGGTAAGCATTAAGTACAAAATCATGGCACATGACATAAGGAACATCGCAGCAGTACAAAAATCACAAGTAAAAAGTAATAGCCAGGTCAAATCACTGTGCTTAAAATACTACAAAATACTGAACTGGTAAAAAGCATTTCTGCTTTGTAACAAATCCATCAAAAATCACTATCAATATGCCTCCTGTTCTTCAGTGAGAACACACGACCTATTTCTAAAGGGGACGATGTTGGACCATACCCATGTCCTTCGACATCGCCTGCTGCAGTGCAGGACACTTTCGTCATGAGGCGTTTGCCCCCTTCTCCGTCCGATACTACGGTGGTCTCTACGCTGACTCGCTTGTTCGTCAGGGTGCCCGTCAGGTTGACGGTCTGGGTGACGCTCACGTCCGACAACGGGCACCGGAAGTGAAAAGTGTTGACAGGTACAAGATCCCCCACCGAGCTCGATCTGCGTCTCCTCGGCGGCGACGGGGAGCGCTTCACCGGAAAGGGGCTTGGCGACTCGGGCGAGTAGAACAGTGCGTCGGAGGACAGCGCCGACTGAGGGGAGAAGAACTCTTCGTGGGCGTCACCTAGATCGTAAAGAGCTTCCCCGCCACCTTCGCTCGTGCAGGATCGTCGGCGCCGTATGCGTCCCCAGGATCCCTGGTCGTAAGTATCTTCTTTGGTGAATGCGCCCGACCACTCCAGCTCCTCGCTCGAGTCTGAGCGCGTTTCGTGTTGGAGTAACTGCTCGCCGTCGACCCAGGAGTGCACCGAGGCGGTATCGTCGTCGGTGGCGGCTGGGAAGTCGTGCGCGTCGACTTGGAGGCAAGGCAAGCTCCCGCGCTCCCAAAACGCTTCCATGGGCTTGGGGGAAGCCTCGCCGAAGTGGAAGGTCTTGCTCGACGAGAGAGTCTCGGAGTCTAAGTCAACTTCTTGGTCCACGGGTTTGAAATCTGAGAAATCCCACAGAAGATCGGCATCTTCGCTGAACTCCTTACCAGGGGAGGAATCGTCCAAAGCGCTTTTTGGGTAGCTCTCGTCGAATTCGTTCCTGTTCGGGGCGGCGTTGCACGCTGCCGCCACGGCTTCTTGGACTAAACCGTGGCAATCGACTTTATCTGTGATGAAGGCGAATGCTTCGTTGAAAGAAAAAGGCACTTGGGTTTTGCAAATATTATCATTTTCGTCGAAATTTTGCAAAATCGCGCTCAAATCGTGGTCTCCTTCGCTTTGTCTTGTTCGGTTGTCTTCCGAAGTCTTCGAACCACTTTGCTTTTTAGCGTGTGGCCACACTTTTTCCTTCTTATTTTCATCATCAACACCTAAACGCTCTTTTTGAGCTTTGCTTGTACCTTTGAAACGTCCTTCTTCCGCCATGCTACCGTCTCCAAAAGCTGCTGCTCCGGCCAGGCTTCTGTCTTCAGAAGGCTCTTGACCTTCGCCATCGTTTCCCCACCACGGTTCTTGGGCCTCGCTACCGTCTTCACTAAGAGCTTCTCCGGCTTCGCTACCTCCACACGGCTCTTCTTCGGCTTCAGAATTTTCTTCTTCTGCCAGTGATTCATCAGCCTCACCGTCGTCTTCAGCATCTTCTTCTTCTACCGGTGATTCTTCAGTCTCACCATCGTCTTCAGACGGCTCTTCTTTGGTCTCGCTACCATATTCAGATATTTCTCGTTCGTCTTCGTTATCGTCTTCACAAAGCGTTTCTTCGGCCTCGCTGTCGTCTTCGCTACCTTCACTCTCTTCAGTTTCGCCATCTTCTTCCAGCGGCGATTCTTCGGCCTCACATTCGTCTTTCCCCGGCTCTTCTTCAGCTTCGCTACCTACTTCACACGGCTCCTCTTCAGTCTCGCCATCTTCTTCCGGCAATGATTCTTCGGCCTCACCTTCATCTTCCCACTGCACTCCTACACCCACGCTACCGTCTTCACATGGCTCTTCTCCGGCTTCGCTACCTCCACACGGCTCTTCTTCGGCTTCAGAATTTCCTTCTTCTACCAGTGATTCATCAGCCTCACCATCGTCTTCGGGCGGCTCTTCTTCAGCTTCGCTACCTACTTCACACGGCTCCTCTTCAGTCTCGCCATCTTCTTCCGGCGGCGACTCTCCGGCCTCACCTTTATCTTCCCACTGCACTCCTACAGTCTCGCTACCGTCTTCACATGGCTCTTCTCCAGCTTCGCGAACTTCACACGGCACTTCTTCGGCTTCGCCTTCTTCCAACGGTGATTCCAACGCCTCATCACTGTCTTCAGGCAGCTCTTCTACAGCATCACCATCGTCTTTCTGTGGCACCTCTTCGACCTCATCATGGTCTTCCGACGGCTTTCCTACGGCCTCCAGAAGGTCTTCACACGACGATCCCTCACGCTCTTCACCTACGTCCTCTTCAGCCTCTTTTAAGACTTCATCCAGGGCTTCTACAGCTTCGGCAATGATTTCACAAAGATCTTCTCCGGCGTCGTCGCCCTCTTTACCTGTCAATTCTTCAGCCTCGGCGATGACGTCAAGCGTTTTTTTGGCCTTGGCAATAACCTTACCAAGAGCTCCTTCCGCCTCATCGCCATCTTCAAAGGCCTCTTTTTCGACCTCGGCAATGACTTCGAGTGCGTGCACAGCTTCCTTATCTTGCACCACATGGAGGCGAACTTTAGATTCGACATGATCGACAAATTTCGCTTTCTTGATACCCTCATCTTCCACTCTTCTTCCCTTGCTCCAAGTAGCCTCAGTATCATCTTCGCTACTGATTGATCTCTTCCTAGTATTTTTAGAGACGTTGATACTATCTCCTCCTCTAACATCGACCTCTCTAACAGTCATCAAAGGATCTTCTGCATCATTGCTTACAGTATCGACACCATCCAAATCGTCAGTCTTCTCTTGAATCAGGTAGACGTTCTCCTCTTCACCTGAGAAGGCAGTCTTTTCTGCATCCACGTACTCTGGCTTTTCTTGGTCAACATTATTCTTCTCTTCGTCCGAGTAGACAGTCTTCTCTTCAATCACGTACACGGTCTCCTCTTCACCTGAGTTGTCAGTCTTATCTTCATCCAGGTACTCGGGATTTTCTGCATCAAAATCACTTTTCTCTTCGTTAAGGCACACAGTCTCCTCTTCATTTCGGTTTACAGGCTGCTCTTCATTCAGGTACATAGCCTTATCATCCACGTTCTCAGTCTTCTCTACGTTTGAATCAGTCTTCCCTTCGTCCAAATCAGTCTTTTCTTTTCCTACCTTCTTCCCTTCATCCAAATCAGTCTTTCCTTTTCCTACATCAGTCTCAACTACCTCAAGGTCAACACTCATCGGATCTTCCGGTGAAACCCGAACGACAGTCACTTCATCTGTGAAAATCGACAAGTCCGACGCTTCAGCTTGGATTTTGACTCTGTTGACTCGCGGCAGCTCGCTTATGCGTGCGCACAGTGATACGGGCAGCGAGCTAGCGGATGCCCCGCACGGAATCACATCGTCACTGTCTGCAATACTAGGACAACTATTGGCACGGCTGTCTGCACTCGATACGGAGAGCGTCGGGTAACTGGGGTACGGGTACTGGAGGGGTATCGGCCACTCTCTACGGCTAGTTGGTTCGGGTACAGCGCTGAAGCGTGTGATGGCGCAGGGGCTTGCAGGCCGGCTTTCTTGACACACGGGGAGCGACACGTAGCGAGCGTGGTGGAAGTGACGGGGAGGTCGGGGAGACGTCGGTGCTAGCGTATTCACTGAAAATGTTTACACACAATAAGCAAGCGCGAAAACAACAGTGCTAAGCCAAAGCCAACACCGAATAAAAGTTAGCACAAGCATTTGCAGGACACTCGAGATCAACTTATTAGGAAAGGGTCGCGACTATTGGTTTTGAACGTACACATATTTACAACATAATCAAGTCACTATTCTATCAATGTTCGCAAAGACTGGATGCGGAGAGGATTAGCTTTCAATAAAATTTGCGATGAAAATTGAAAAATACGTTCCTGGAAATCTTGAATTAGCGGAAAAGATATCTACGTTTAATGGCGTTTCTGTTTATCTCATAAGAAAGTGTGATTTCGCGTTTAACTATTTTTTAAGAGGTCCCAAATCTGAGCATTAAGTATACCGACGGATTTATAAAGCGACTATACCATAAGGATCTTCTTCTGTTGTTGAGGGGAAAAACAATGTATTTGCAAGAGGGAAAATGAAGGTCAACAGGGAGCTCTGAAAAATTAAATGCTTTCTAGAAGAAATAATATCAACTGATTACAACATTGTTATGAACTTTGACCACCTAGTTCAGGAGAAACAGCAGTCTGAAATGTACATGATGTCTCACTGACAACTGCTCCTACCTCCCTTGGGTTTTTGGAAATTAATAATTTTTAAAAAGGGGGGGTCAATATTGCCTGTATTGTAGAATAACGTGCCAATGTAAGAACTTGAATTTTTATTAAAGTTTTGAGCTCCTGTCTTAATGTGACTATTATCAGAAGAGTATACTTAAAGCAAAGGAAAGAACCTCCCCTCTTCCACATAGGAAAAGTCCACGCTATCTGAAATTGAAAGAATCTCCTCATCCAGTCTTTCCTTTTAGGTCGAACTGTTTAAGCAAGAGTATTTCCCATTATTCCTGTGATAAAGCGAGTTTACCAGCCCTCCTCCCACCGGATACTGACGGTAAAAGAGCTCCTCCGCCTCGGTTAATCCCATAACCTCCCCCCTCAGCCCTTAAAAAACTATAACATTGAGATCAAAAGTTTTGTCTCCTTCGTTACGGATTATCCCTGACACCACTTTCGATCTCCACTGTACAGTAGGATAAGCATGCACATACCTCTGTTGCTACGTTTGCTGCGGCCAAGTGACCACGACCGGCCGATGCCTGAAGGAGCCACCACGAGATCTGGAGTAGCTGCGAAAAGCGCCAAGCAATACACACACATGCACTCGAAAATGCACTGCTCATTGCACATACTCTTTAAAGCACAAAAAGTCAGCAATGAGCGAGTACAGGCGAGAATAAACACAAGGCACACAATAACAGATGCTGGCATCATGCAATAACAAAGAGAACGGCTATTTAGATACACAATATGAGAAATTAAGCGCGCATGGCAATTTCAAGCACTGATAAGGATGTTAGTATCTTTGGAAACAGACTACCAGCGAAAAGCCAAGATTCGAGAGTCTGAATAAACTTGAAAGTCATTTTAACACATTTTTTTTGGATGATTTAAGCTTCAGAGGAAATTGGGAGAAGAAATCATTCTAGGATGCCTCTCGTTTTGCAGATAACTGGTTATTAATCATGACCTACGTCAAGACATGGCATAAAAAAAAACACTTGCAGCATCATTTTCTCTTGCTTTGACACTAAGGGCCGGTCTCACCAACGAGTTGAACGCGTTCAATTCGACGAGGACGCGATCAAATCTGTTCAGTCGCAGGTGGGGGGAGGGGTATGATCGCGTTCTCACCGAGATGAACGCGTTCTACTTGTTGGTGAAACCGGCCCTAAAAAGATTGAGAATCCAAACGGATAAGTACAGTCGAGGTCAAAAGTCGTGTTGCTCTTATGACAAGGGGTGACCCCTTTAGAGACACCACTGTTCATCTCGAGTGTAAAGCCAGGGGAAGGAGTTCCTGATCCCCGAAAATGAGGTTACATGACCTATAAGCGACTTTTGCCCTCGACTGTACGTAAACTAACCAACAGGACTGTAAAATTGTCAGATTGCAAACAGAAAAAAAACGGTATTCGAACCACTGAAAGTACGAAAACGGTATACTGCCGCCAAAAATATTTAAGACTCTTTCCCCCGCGTTTCTAAATGCCTGTAGAATTTGAACCAGTGAGCTAAAAACGTTCGTGATTGCATTCGTGCCTCCAAGGTTTGGCTTCGATTTTATGACTGGGCACTCGCCTCCCTCAAAACCTCAGTAAAAACTGCACTCGCCCCTGGTAAAATCTCAACAAAAACTGCAAAAAAAATGGCTGCAAATCAGAAATTATCTGTTTCGGGTTCGTATTAGCTTTTAAAAGCTGAAATTACCATCTTTGAGTTTTAACCTAAATGCCAATAAAGTTTTCCGGCTTGACAGTCTCCTAACCTTCCTTACAAGTTCGTAGCTTGCTAAAGTCACCCCGGTTTCAAACGTGAAACAAATACAGGGGCGATTAAATGAACCAAAATGAGTTAATCTCAAAGTGAAGTCCTGTGAATCGCTATCCACAACAAACCTGAGGCTTGGAGTTCCTTACCTTTAACAGGGAACCGGGCGGATTTCGAACGCTCCATAACACCATCAGGGTAGTCAGAGTCTTAAACAAAACAGAAAAGCATGCCACTAAGCTAGCTAAACAAACGAAAACACAACAGAATGGAATCATGCTGCATTCTTCTTCAGAGAATTTCATGCCAAAGAAAAACAATCAAGCAAAGCAACACACTCATGCATGTACTAACAATATAATCGACCAGGCTACATGGTTAGTCTTAATGTTGCCAGATTTCCCGATTTCGTACATTTTAACAGCGATTCAATCAAACGCTATACGAGATAACCTAACCTACGGTTTGTTTTGAATCGCTCTCGAGGAGAGATATTCAAATATGTGATTCAACACAAGGCTATCTTTATCGGTTAAAGAGCAAATCGCGTTCAACAATGACGAAGCCGCGAAGTTTGGCAACACTGCTAGTCTAACGAGAAGAGTTGATGTTAGGTCGAAGACAGGTTGGAAATACTAACCATCACTGAGTACAACTTCAGCCTGGATTGGTCTCGGCGCCTGTTTAGTCTCTATCCGCAGGACGCGGGGTTCTGTTCCAAGGAAAGGTGAGCAGGTCAGCCAACACACCAACACCCAAAACCTTTCCACCCAACTAACCATGCTACTCATTTTCAAAAAGCTTTTTCTGCCTTACTTTTCATAGACTAAAAATCTCGACCGAGTTTCAATTTAAACAATTGTACCTGAGTAGAACCAGTTAAGGCCAAGTTCTATCAAAATACGAATTTAGTTAATAGTCGAAGTATTTAAATGGATCGTGGGTACTTTATAAGAAAAAGCGATGTAAATCCTTTAAGTTTCTCTACTGAAAATCTTGGTCAACGGTAATATATCAACCGTCACTATCAGTAACATTTAAAAATCAAGCTCTGTGATTAGAAGATCTATAAACCATGTTCTATTTCGTTACCTTTCACGACCATTACAATACGATTGTACCACATTACGAGCTTGTTTTTGGGTATGAGTTACTTATTACTCCCACAAAAATACGATACATCCTAAAAAACAAAACAAAAAAATTGAAACATTCAAGTACCTTCACCTGTCCTTAAAATATGATCTCCCATAAAAGTGTACATTTAACTCTACTTAGTTACCTTCCCAAAACAATTTTAAGAACAATCGCCTTTAGCTCATCACTAAGAATGAAAGAAGTTCAGATCATATATATTGGGAAGCTACAGAGGAGCTGTTCCTCACGAAGAAAAACTGATAATGAACTAACTTGTTTTACCGCACTCTTAAAGAGTGCTGACTACGGCTGAAAATTGACTCATAGCAACGTTTAACATAATTCCGCAGCAGCTGCAGCAGCAACCCCAATCAGCACACATGCACCATGGCCCATGGCGCTCCTGAAATCAGTGCTCCCCCTCTGTCTGGCAAATGTGCGGAGCCCTGCATGCCTTCTCCCTCTAACCAGAAAGCATCGTTAAAACACCACTCACCTCAGGGTTAGTCATTTCTACGAACTACAATTACCCTTCCATCAATCATTAGCAATTACCAATTTACTACCAACTCGCTGCAAATCTAGAATTACGTAATCTTAACTAAGACACGGCCGATTTTCCGGCTTCCTTCTAAATTTCCCATCACCACAATCTAATTCGTTCATTTGTACGAAATTTTCAGTTTCGGACGCAAAGATTTCCACGATTTTACCAAATTCCGGAAAGAGAAAATTGGTTCTAGGCACGTAATATAACCTACAACAGCCCAAAGTATTTGGAGGGAAATTCAGCTTAAGAGGAAATTCGAAGAATTTTCCCGATAAATTACGCAATTTTAAGCTTTGGAGGATGCCTTAATTATTGAATTTCAGGTTTCCAGAGGGGTGATATTTTTTTAAGTGTAACAATACTGACTTATAAAGATCCTCTAAAATATTTTTTTCTGTTTACGAACGGCATCGCTGGGCGGTAAAGGGTTAAATTACCCCTAATTTGAAAGTTGTTTTTACCATAATTTGACCAACAAAAAAGGAATATGTTTCAGGAAAAATCTGCTCTAGTTTAAAGATTGAGTTTCGAGAGGGCAAAAAAAGTGACAACATTGGTTTTGAAACAAAAAAAATACAAAAAAAAATGGTTTATGTATAGTGCTACGCCTAGGATTAGTGTTTCACGAGCAATTGAAAAGGATCGCTTACCATCTCGGCTCTCCTCTTCCGTTTCACTTGTGGGAGACTTGGCGGTCGGAGGACGCGCTGCCGAAGATGACAGCGCTTCCGACTCAGAGTCGTCGTCTGCAAAACAAATGAATCGCGTCAACTTCGAACAAATGAAAAGCGCGCGCTGTAGAGCCGGAGGTCACACTCACAGTGTTCCCCTCGAGCTTTGCGGTCCACCGCCCTCTTGTACTCTTCGATGTCTTCTTCCGTGACGGCATCGAAGGGGTTTTTGGCGTAAGGCGCCTTGTAAACCTGGGCGTTGTGTTGGTAGCCTCTCTGAATGATACCCTTGGAAGCAGCACCTACGAGAATCACTTGGTCGCCCGTCTGCGAGATGTTGGCGTCCTGGAACGGGAAAAACTTTTAGAGTGATCTCCCGTTAAGGACAAAGGGCGGCGTTTATAAATTACGCAAGGCCTTGGAAAGGAGAGCCCTGAAAGGTAGAGAGGCGCGAATGATGATCCCTGCCATGGGAGGCGCCATGAAAGGCTCAATGTATTCCTCACGGAAAAATGGGGCTCAACTCAGCGGCCAGTGGTTTCACTTGCGCCTCTCCACTTTTTAAGTCTCTATAGGGGAGGAGAATCGACGATTATCTTGATTTCAGTAAAGTAGTAGAATTATGAACAGTAAAAACTTGAGGTAGGGTGGTACGCAATTGCGAAAAACTCCATCAATTTATAAATGACCCCTTAAGATAAGCCGAAATTTTCAGCTGTTCGATGAATGCCAACGAGTAAGAGTATACGGTGCTCCACTCATTCTGCCGTAGTTTACCAACAACGGTTCTGTTATTGGCGAACTATGCGGTTAAATTCAGCATGATCGGTCGCGGATATTTAAAATACTCACACACATAAGAAGGCAAATGACACCATGTTCGAAATGACCGACTCGAGCACCTTCCAAAAACGGTATTATCTGATGATCTCTGCTTGCTTTCGAAGATAATCACAATTGATCTTTTACTGAAAATCTTCCAATATTGTCACATAAGACAGATGAAAACACGACTATGTGGCTCTTAAAGCAAACGTCTTAAGAAACTGTAACATATCGTGAACCCCTCAAAAGCCGCGTTGGAAAAGTTTGATTTCGGGCGCGAAAAATGTTACGCAAGTAATGAAGATTAATTTAAATCCGTCTCCGTTCCCTATTTTGAAAATTAACGTATTTTCACATTGTATCGAGTACTTAGTCTTATTTATATTGTTATTATTAAAGAGTTTCCTCAACTAGTATAATAAATATGTTTCTGCTAGGTAGACACTAATCAGTCTTAAACTGATTAAAAATATGACTACTTGAGAAGTCTTACTCTTGTTTTGGGTAATAAGGTAAAACGGGTACAACACTTTTTCGAATTACTTACCGAGAAAGAAAAATCAAGTGCCATGTAAAACGAAAATGCTATGCAATAGCTTTTAATTTATATGACTACTGAGAGGTTTATCTTAATCAAAATCCGTTTTATACCAGTTTTCAATTCATACCCAAACCAGGTCCAAGATCATATGAACCAGGTATTTATAAGTGATGCGAACACTTCTCATTCAGGAAGAAAAATGATCTTCCCGTAGGAAAACTACGAAGATTGCTCTCTCTCGAGGCAATCCGCGTTTCTGCGGTGAAAAATAGCCACTAGCACCTAAGTAACTACTATACATTTACGTCATATACAAAGCTGGCTGGTAATTCTTCAATCTAATTACGGATTTTAAGATCTTCCAGCTGAAAGTGGCGAGACATATTCTCCTCGGACTCCTGTCGTCAGTTATAAACCGTTACTAAAACGGTGGGCCAGACAATTTCGTCGGTAATAATTATAATGATTCAAAAAAAATATCACGGTTTCGCCAATTGTAAATAGCGTCGATTCGATGAATAAATATTTCCAGCAATAAGAAAATAATACATTACCTGCATCTTTTTGGCTTCTTCCCAAGATACTCCTTCCAGTATGTGTGACTGAGGTCCTGAGGTGATTTTGTCCGCCCGTCTGTTATCCTTGATCTGCGTTCAAACCATTACGTCAACCTATTTACTCATCTTCCGTTGGTTAGGTTAAGCATAACCTCAAAATAGACGCTAAATTTATACGGAAATGATTTCTTCATTTTTTCCGAGTTTAAAAGGTTAAAGCTAGTCAAAAAGTTCTAAAAAGTAAAAAGTTCCTGTTAAAAATCTGATGATTGTACCGACATAAGGACGAATGAAACCTCTTTGCACTTTGCCTCGAGCCACTTTTGGAGCCTCAATTTACTCATACTATAAAACTTATGGCGATTTGGAGGGAGAGTCGAGATCTTAACCTCACTCGTTCTTAAAATTGCCGCAACTATCCTCAAGTATAACAATCAAATCACACATCAAATTCTATTTTAATCCTTGCGGTAAAAAGAGTTTCATGAAACCCATGACAAGTCTACAGTACACTGATCGACTTGGCCTAATGCATACTGTAAATTGAAAATAAATAAATAGATCTGTTGTTAAAGATGTTATTCTTGTATACGATTGAATTTTCCTCATTTGTCCCAGCTCTTGTAAAAAACATCCAGGTTTGTTGGATTTTACTTGCTTTCCTTACTCCAGCCAGAATTTTAATGGCAGTTGGGAGCGAACACTTTAAGGAACTGGATTGCAGAAGCATGGCCAAATCTGAGAAAGACGATGATCTCGAAATCGAAAATAAGGAAAACTCCAAATTGGGGCACGGGCCAGCTGAGATCATAGGTCGTATCGAATCGGAATCAAGAGACTTTTATTATTCGGAAATTGTGTTTGTAGTACTTATAAATTTAAATACTGAGGTCCTCGCGCTCAGCTAGGTCAGTTTAATGATATGGCCAACATAAATTTCTCGAAACAAAAAGTTTCTAGATTTGAATGTGACAAGACTGAGGATCTCAACAATAAACCATCTTACTTAATTTGGAAATGCGTCACGATCGTTTGTTAGAAACTAGGTCAAGTTTAGTTCGGTCAGAAGAAACAACGTTTGATGAGGCCAAACGCGGTTCTGATTAGAACGGCTAGATTAAGGTGAAAGAGGTCATTAGGAAGTTGAATTGAATCCTGTAAAGTAAGATTGACTAACACGTTTGTCGAAGTAACCGCGTGATGGAAAACTTCTTGGTTTCCAGTATAACTGAATACGAATC
>Ga0058701_10000506_pt1 | contig 26940 bp, 35 predicted proteins | sample AgamicOrMae_FD_97039 | JGI IMG/M metagenome (GOLD analysis project Ga0058701, IMG submission 97039) | Agave microbial communities from Guanajuato, Mexico - Or.Ma.e | ecosystem: Host-associated > Plants > Phyllosphere > Phylloplane/Leaf | place: Guanajuato, Mexico | collected 2012-06-04 | reverse complement strand
CAGCTCAAATATTGGTCGCAGCGCGTTGATTGCTGGCAGGAGTTCTTCTGGGGGGTCTTGAGAGAGCATGGGGAAAGCCGCGAAAAAAATTCTGGGGTGACCCCAGAATTGGCCGCATTTTGGTAACAGAGCCCAACAAAGAATCGTCACTCGCGAGCCCAGAAAAATCTCCTCCCTACTCTAGACACACTGTATCAAGTCAGCGAGCCGTTCATCTTCGTCCCGCCTTTCTCCACAACAGCGCATCTGGAACGTTGATACATCCTTCTTTGCTGGACCGACAGGTGATGGAACTGTTGGTTTTGATATTGCGCGGAATATGTACCTGAACATCGTGCCGTACAATTGTTCAACAACGGAAGTCTGAGGGGTGACCTTGCCGGGCAAGCATTCGCATCGTGGAATTGTATCGTCTTTGAATCTCCCAGGCGGCTCTAAGCCACTCAAGACCGATACAAATCACTTGTCTGCGCCCCATGTTCATCTCGACAAGCATTTAAAACACTTCTGGAGGCTTGATTCAAGTCGAGATACCTACGACCAGGGAGCCGAAATCATACACGAAATCCGTAAGATATGCCTGACTCGAGCTACGAGCGATAAGGATGATTCTCTCGGTCTTAGTATCCAATCTATTCGTTTTGCTCCTTCAGAGAAAATCAAACCCATGATACTCGCTTTCCCATAATTACAGTGTCGGATGCTTTATTCAATGGAGCGAAGATGCCTGTGACCAAAAGCGGTTGGGACTTCGATTCGCGATGAGGATCCCTCATCAACTCCACTTCCTTCCCGCACTTGAGGTCTCAAATGGTGCTTAACCATAGTACCCATGTCCATATCCACCGTAACGGCGCCCGAATCCATACTTACGATAGCGAGGTCGGAACCCGTAGTTGGCATATCGGCGATACCCACCGTAACCTCTATGGCCGCCGTAGTATCCGCGTCCACCATAGTACCTGGCTATTCTGTATCCATGTCCGAAGCCCCCTCCATAGTGTCCACCATGGTAGCCGTGTGACAAATGATGACCTCCGTAGTACCCATAAGCTTCTACCGTGAGCGACAGAACCCCGATGATAGCTATCAAGCTTAATACTAAAATCTACCGAATTTTGATTGTGGGAGTATTATAATCTTATTAGTTGCTACGTCCCCAGATCTTGATTTCTTGTGCATGAATTTGCGTTTTTCAGCATGGGCGTGGTACTTACAGCCTTGAGTTGCATCCTGCTTTAAGTTCCTGCTATATAACAACTTAGAAAGAATTTGAAGTTTATTTTCAAGATGTCCAGCTCGCGATGATATTCACTATTCGCCACCCAGAGATAGAACTAACAGTCATACAGGAGCGGACGGAGTATTTATACGAGGTGGACAGACCTGTCAGGCTATGACGCCTACCCTTCATTTGAGGGGCCGAACAGCACCAAGGCTTTCTCTTAGCCTTACAAATTTCCGTCCAACAGGAGTAGAAGAGAGTTCAATCGATATTGAGATATCGTCCTGGCTGGTTCACATTAGTCTACACTAGCCGACCAGTTTGCTCGAGTGTTTTCGCACCATCAAGGTGGGGAAAATGAGTAGGGTGCCTCCATAATGTCACTCTTTGACTTTTTTTACTTCCGAGCAGTTTGTAAGCCAACCATAGCTTGATGGAGATGGAAGATGTTTCCCTCAGAAATGTCATGCTTCAGAACCTATTGCGCTTAGAGATTAGATATGGCGAATCTAGTCCTTCCGAAGTTCTACCTCATGAGGGAAAGTTTCGTCTCCATAATGTGACCTGACGAATCTAGAAAATTTCTCTTTGCATCAACGATTGACAGACCATCATTCCCCGCTCTCGTGGAGAGTTTGCATCCACCTGAATATGGCTGCTCATTCAACTTTGCGCGCGGGCTCTCAGATAAAAAGATAAGACGAAAAGTGCGAGTTAGAAACTCCATTTGGAATGAATTAGTGGGCAGCCACTCACGATGCCCACTTAACAGCGCGAGACTAGACCGCTCTTTAAACCTTCGAGCCCGTGGATCTGGATGCATCTTTGTAACGTCCGTTCGTGGGCAACAGCTTAACCACCAGATTGTTGATGATGTCACCCGTGTGCTCTTGATCAAAACAACTCAACCTGCTCAATTTGCAGTGACTGGTGTGAGTGGCCTTCATTTCTGCCATCGTGGTCTGCAGCCAAGTGGACCTGTTTTACGCTGGGCCTAAGTTTACTTCTGCTGATTTCTCTTAAGAGAGGCGCCTCGAATATGATTGAGCCTCGCTTGTGATTATCCTCTAAGCGTGTTCATCTAACCCCGCAGTTCATGAGGCACCCGACATCTTGGGGAAACTCATTGAAAGTATGGTCATCCCGGGAGAACTTGATGCGAGTCAGTGGAGCATTATCACTCAACTATATCAAGTATCTCGGGTAGAATGAGACAACGTGGAATCCATCCCGAATGATCAACCTCGAAGAGGCGTGGAACAGATGTTTGTCCAATCCACTGGCTCTTCCGGGTTCTGGTCGTTCTGCCACTGTTTGACTTTGAAATTTTGCTAATTTATGGCGGAATGGAAGTCTCGAAGGAACCATCGTTGATTCACGAATTGATTCAATATCTTGAGAGAGTTACTGTTCAGACCGGTAGACAGAATACCGATTTACAGACACTTTTCGGAGTGTCATCTAAACCCAAAATGCTCAAAGGCAACTGACTGGAGGTCTACCCTAGCTAGGCATGAGTCGGCATGCGCCGGAGAAGCAGCGTAGAGGTGGAGCACAGCGCCTGTTAGATGGAACGTGTATGGGCTAAAAATGAGCAAATCCACCCTCATTCTCTGGTCAGCTTGATCATGTCTTGAATTCCACTCCAAGTCTTGAATGGGAAAGTGTAACTTCTATAGTTCAGACATATTCTATGATCATGTCGTTGCCCATCTCTGAAATCACAAGTCTCATAGCATCCTGTCGCTATTCAGAAGCACTGAAGACAACCATAAAACACTCCTCAAACATCGGCAGGAAACACCCCCTCAGGGAACAGGTTGCTGAGCTCATGCTCAAGGTTATTCTCAACGTAAAGTCAAGCGAAATCGAGTCAGTTGTGGACACACTAGATTTAGACGAAATTGATGTGCTCATGCGATACATTTATTATGGATTTGAACATCCTGTTGATGGATCTTCGACTCACTTGTTGACATGGCACGATAAGGCTTGTGGAAGAGGCGGACTTGGTTCCATAGTGAGAATCTTAACAGAACATTAATGCGATAGTTCGACTCAATGATAGAAAACGATTGGTGCGTAACCATAACCTGAATTCACATGTCCAGCAACAGCATAATTGTTCGTTGTTTCATTCGCATTGCAAGTTGTCTCGTGATTCTTGGGGTGGTCCACGAAAGGCAATGTGTTTGAGAGACCAATTCCATGACAATAATTGCCACCAGACGATGCTCCACAGTCCACAAGCGGCGTGACATATCCTTGTTGGCCGTTGTTGCACGCAAGTTGCATCATTCGGTGCCCACCTGTTAGATTAACCCTTGCTGGACTTACATCTGTCATCGATGATGACCCATTCGTAACGCTCAGAGGAGGATCACTATTCCCATCTAATATAGTTGCCGTCGTTGCATCGAAACTACAGCGTCTGACAATACCTTCATTCTCTCGGGCACATGTCAGAGCGGATCCTTTTGGAGAATTGGAGGAGTTAGATCCGTTGCAACTAGTACTGTTGGTTGATTTGCAGGTCTGCCGGTTTATGACAACAACAACGAGCAGAGCCAGGAAAAAGCATAACGAGAATAGGAGGGTCATAGGAGAGTTGAGGAATGATTTCAGCATCATGAGGAACCATCTGGTTGTGGAATGATGATCAACACTTTGTCGGTGTTGCTGTAGCCAGACCTCGCGGCGATTTCCTGTCTCATCAATATAATCAACTCGGGAGAGTGTTTCATCCCCCTCGAAATCTGGATCATTCGGATCAGATGAAGATCCCCCGATGAGAGCAAATGAAGAAGAGGTGGCGACTTGCTTGCCCTCTGAGTTTAAGGTCATAAATCTATACTTGGCCTCAGTTCTACCAACACTATTCTGTGCCCCGACAAGCACTTCGTAGGCCGTTGATGGTGTGAGATCGTTTATCAGAACTGTTTGCTCCTTCAGTAGATTATTTGAGACTAGAGACCAATCAGATTGTTTCGCCCTAACCCTGTATTGGATTGTGAATTTTGTTATCTCACAACCGCCATCATACCAAGCAGACAGATGAAGTCTAACCTGCGTGCTATTGATCGACATGAATGATCTCCTGTCTGGTGCAACCGGTGCTATTGGATTGATGAGAGTATCAGGAGGATTAGTACGGCTCGTTGTGCAAATGCATTTGTCTGAAAGGATATGTGATCGTCCACTTAGAAGAAGAATATCAGGATATCTAGCTCACCTTTACCCCTGGTGCTGCCAGTGATTAGATCACTGGGTTCACCTTTGCCCATTTTGTTGAAAGCCCATATCTTCATCCCATACCAAGTGCCACATTCCAAATTTTTAACAACATGGCTACGCTGTTGTGGAGCTAGCTGGATCGCTTGCCATTGGCTTTGTTCAAGCGTCTGTTCATGATCAGCCGCACTCCACTGGTTGCCTTCCTTCCCATTCCAATGATCAGGATACTTTTGGGCGCTCTGAAATAGGATCCCATTGATGGAGGGTCCATTTTGTTGACCACTTGACTGTGTCTGAATTCGAGCCGCCGAACTGGGACTAAGGTTGTTCACCGCAGCTTTTTCCGCCGAGCTTATCATTAACTTTTGCGGCATAGGCAAGACATTGGATTGATGCCTGATCTGATTAATGTTCGACGCCTGTTCTTGACTCTGTAGTTGATTACCAAGCTTGGCATAAGTTAGCACAAATCCATCCACTTGTTGGCCATCGTTGGTAATTATCAACTGGTCAAGCCGCTCTCCGGGGAATCGCCAATTAATCCTGATGGCAGACTCGGATACCTCTTCCGTTCGGACTATCAATTTTTCCGGCGGGTCTGCATTCCAAAAGGAGGTCAAGGATCGAAATTGTGATCATAGTCAGTTAATAAATGGCCCAAAAGGCGAACATTTCGAGGATATAAGGCCCCATCACCCCGCTTCTTCAAACTTACCACTAGCGAATGTCCTGAATACCATTGGGTCGCTCGTAGGTCCTGCTCCCTTTCTATTGAAACACTGGATCAGGATTGTATACTCTGTGTTACGATCTAATCCGTTGATAACATACTCAAATTGGCTTTGGATCATCGTAGAGGGTATTCCGTGCTTCGATCCACTGTTGGCAACCATCGATGATGGCACCTGCTTGGTTGAGGTGGACGTGGGTGACAACACCGACGGACCAACCGAGTTAACCTGAGAGCCTGACTCTGACACTTGCAGTCCCATCGTGCTGTCCGTATTAGCGGTGGTGGCCAATCTAATTGTCTTGTAGGTGAATGTAGGCCGCTCGATGTCCGATTGGGCCGTTTGCAATACTGATCCATGGGACAGCTTGCTATCGGCGGAAGTTTGAGAGGTCATACTTGTCTGGGGTGGCGAGAGTGTGTTCTCGAATGAGCGATATCCAATGAAGAAACCATCAATTAACTCATTTTCCGGTGAATAAGTGATGGTCCAGCGGAGTTTCACAGCTCGCGAACTCAAAACCAACGCGCCTATCAAGTTTGGAACAGTCGAGGGCACTTTTTGGTCATTCATGCGGCAGTTTGGGTGGTGTATAAATGGTAGTTTGGAATTTCAGTTGTTAGCTGGCGTTTGCATAGAGTGTGGATAGAAGTTCAGATTTATGATTTCACACATCCAAGTCAGTCGTATTTCGATTGCCTCCATTTGTAAAGGCCAGGATAATGGAGCCTTCGAACTGGGCGACCCTAGGCGCATTTCCTCTCCTATCATTTGAATAGTGTTGGATCGCGTGCTGGTATTTGGTATCTCCGAGTTGGCGAGTAGATCGGCACAGCGCTGTGCTTGAAATCAATAGAGTATGCTCGCTGGCCGAAAGAGATAAGCTGGTCGCGGCTAAATTCTGCTTCATTGAGCAGTAATTGTTCACTCATCATAATGTGAGAGGGAGAGAGTGAGAAAGATGTGAGGGGGAGGCTAGAGACTAGGATATCGGTGAAAGTGGGCCCATCTCTGCAACGACAAGTGGCATAAGAAGGCACCAGCAAAGGCGTACTATTTACAAACCGACGGGCTCATTCAGGAAGGAGCCGCTCGAGCTCCGAAGCAAAGCTCTCGAAGTTCCCAATAGTTCCAGCCAATGCTCAGAGATTGAATGGCCAATCGCGGATCGAAGTCTGAGGGCTAAAATTATACTTTTCTTGCACTTTTGCCCTCTTCTCGGCCACTCTGGCGTGCTGCGGACAGCGCTGCCTTGAGAACACGTGAATGGGTTTGAAAGAAACCCAAGCAAGAGAGTGAGGCGGCGAGAGCGAGAGAGAGATAGCAAAGTAAGTGAGGCGAAAAATCAATTAATTCTCCTTGGGCCTCGCTGCCGTCGGCCTACTTTATTTGTAACCGCCACCAGCCGAGAAGCCTCTCTTTTAGCCTCCCAACTCTCAGCCTATTTTCGTTAAACTCGCTCCCTCTCTACTTCCTCTCGCTTGATTCACAGCCGGCTGGAGTCTGCCGTTAATCCTAAGATGATCCAAAATTTACCTCACCCGCCCGAAAGGTCCAGCCAAGGGAGTTGACGAAAAGGAGAGCGCACAGTCGCGCCGATTTAGGTCTCGACGGTCTTTGGTCCAGATAATGAACCGATATTGAGGAGAACACATTGAGCCGGTTCACTTTCAATGAACGCCAGTCTAACTCTCGAAATTGCATCGAACTCAATCTCAGTGAACCGCCTGGAATGGTCCATGGGCGAGGCAGAGCTCGTGAGTTATGCTAATGAGTAGAAGGAGTGACATTAAATGTTCCCAGCTCGAGATCAGCCACTGGTCTCTCGATCTTGTTGGACAAGCTCAATGAGAATCACTAATTTTCGATTCAAACTAGCTCGAGTGGATGCCGCCCGAGTGCGCCCGGCGGACAAATTGAAATCGCCCATCTGCCCCTCGGGTCTGCTGGGCACGCTCCCAGGTGATGTCTTCCTAGTAGATAACAGGCTTCAGTGCCGGGCACAACTTTGCCACCATCCTAAACCTACTCTAGAGCATGGTGCCAAGGCAGCAGATTCCCCGAAGAGCCACTTTATCTCGCCAGGTGGTCTGATAAGATGCCTTTAATTGGAGCCTAAGAGATTCTATTTCAGACTATATCAATTTCGATGTAATTTCGAAGTTCCCCTGGCCATTTTCTGCTCCACCAATTCATTAGTCCACATAATTGGCTCTCGAGAGTGGCGCTCCACTCGAATCAGCTTACCACAACTGCAACAATATCCAGACGTTTGGGACTCGAATTGACCTGAACCGAAAAAAACGAGTCATTCAGACGGGACTAGACGTCTGAATGCTCACAAACGAGACAGAAGTTGCCGAGATTTAGCTTAAACGATTATTTATCCACACAAAGTCGCCCTAATCAAATATCAGTTCCTTTTCCTGCTACTCAGGATTCATGGTGAGTGAGAAACTATCCAGGAAACTTTGCAGAAGTGATCCCCACGTTGCATTCTTTTTCTCACACATCTTTTGAGCCCAACTTCTTAAATTCACAAAGCTTACCTTCCTCTTCGGTGTGCAAATTTAGGGCCACACTTGGCGGCGATTGTCCAATTGAATTGACCGCAATGATTCGCATGGAATATCTGCTCAGAGGTTCCAAGTCGTGGAGACTGTGCTGGATTGTTTGGCCCGTCTGGAGGTTGGTCGTGGACGCGTGCTGCATGCCATTGGCAATGAGCGGCATCACTTTCTCGCTGCGCCCACTTGGCTGCTGGAACTCGTCTGGCGCAGTTGCCATCGCTTCCGGCGACTGTCTTGATTGAGCGGCGGAGGAACTGTGGCTTGTTTTGCTAACTCGGCGCCACTCGATGACATATTTGATTATCGGACTGTTCCCATCGAAGGGGGCCAGCCAACGGAGTCCTATTGAGCGGCTGGAAATGTGAGCAATGTCGACCAGCTGTGGCGCCTCTGGTGGCTCCTGGACGAGCAGACGGAGTCTTCTGTCCGCCTGGCCGAAGGAGTTTCGTGCCTGGCAAATGTAAAGGCCCGCGTCATGGCGCGTCAATTGGCCAAGGAGCGCCAGTTCGCTCTCAAAGTGGGCCCTCTGAGGAGACCATCTCGTGCTGGAATGGTATCTGGTGCCTTGGAGCGATTGGCTCGATTCGGCCAGTTGGTTGGCCGACGAGCTGGACAAGCTGGAGCTTGAGGGCGAGGACGAGGACGAGGGCGAGGTCCAGGAGAAGAGGAGGCGGCCGTCTTTCAGCCAATCAACTTGCATGGGCGAGTCGCCGTGCGGAAAGCAGGCCAACTTCAGCGAGCTACTGTTCACAGGCAACCGGACGGTCTTGAGTCCATTCAACATGGAGGTTCCAGTTTGGATTTGGGACAGTTGCTGTTGTTGTTGTTGCTGCTGCTGTTGCTGTTGGCCATTGACACTTGCAGAAGGTCCCATGGAGAGAGAGATCTCCTCCTGGAAGTGGGCCTGCTTGTGGACAACAAGTCGGATTAATTTGACCAAATTTGGCTCCACTCCATTGTCGGCCTCGCAGGCGTAGTGGCCCTCATGTTCGCGCCCAGTTTGCCTTATGGTGAGGGAGCCATTTTCGAGCGTCTGCACTTGGTGATTGCTGTTGATTAGCCTGAACAATGTGCTCGTTGTTGTTAATTGCTCTGCAATTACGTTTTGTGTGCCCGTTTTGGCGCATTGTTTAGTCGACCCACAGTGCCAGCAGAAACAGGAGTACCAATTGGGCGCATTAGTTGGGAGGAAGAAGTCAGTTGGGGGTTAGTGTTTGGACTAGTGTAAGAGTTGGTGTTATCTGTGCGAGGTGGTTGCATTTGGAGGATTGGAAACAAAAGTGATTGATTCACGAGCATTCAAACGGCAGCAAAGCATTTTGTAAGCTCCACACAGCTCGGACAAAACTTTAGATATTAGCTCGAGTTTGGGTGGGCACACAATTGAATTTGCATAGCATGATAATGGGCGCCCCAAAACTCAAGCCTCACAACTGGCGCCAGTTCGTCAGCACAGTTCAAAGGCGCCCCAGTTTGTCTGGCGAGGTCACTATCACACGAGCTCTGGACACCCGTTGCTTAATGGGGGCACATTGTGTCCAATGGTGCCGCTTTGTTGGAGTGGGAAAACCGCAACACTTAGTTCGCCGACTGGAGCCTCTTTTGCAGGTCGCTTGCGAGCAGCAGTCCAGTGGGCACGCGCGGACACTTGAGATCGCCTTTAATGGCCGCCACTGAATTGCCACCAGCACCGCCAGCACCACCACTAAACACCCCCCACTATGCACTCTTTGCATAGTCTGCCTTCCTTGCAGAGCCCAATGGCCCTGGACAAGAGTGGGGCGGCTTTGCACTAGTGGCCATTGGTCAGCGGGCTCCAGTGGGCGAAGGAGCGCCAAGTGCGGAGGGGGGATTTATTTTAATGGTTCTGATCGTGTTTTGCCCACTTGCTGGCCCCCATCGGGCGCAAAAAGTATCCTCAGAGGCCAGCTGGCCAGAGTCAAGCATCGAGGGCCAAGCAGGAGGCAGAGAACGAGACAGAGAGAGAGAGAGAGAGAGATAGACGCAGAAGGAAGCCTCTCTTGGTGGACGTTTCCTCGTGCGCCTCTTGAGGGGTGGCCACTTTTCCTTTGGAGTGCTTAACTGGAAGAAGAAAATCCAGCCAAAAGAGCCACACTCTTTTGCCTGGCCACCATAGGCCACCATTGGCCAGCCGAAACGAGCGGCGCCATTTTTCATCATTAACCAACTATTTTTCATCTAATTTAACGCCCTCCCAACGTGGCCCCTGTTTGCTAACAAGGAGCCACACGAACCAACTGTGAAAGCCCAACTCACCTGCTTGTTTATTGATCTCCTGCTGGCCCACATTTGGGCTAAATTTCCACCTTATGAATGGGTTTGGATTACTGTTCGGTGTTTGGATGAGGGCGGGCGACAATTTGGTTAGACTTGGGGCCATCCACTTTGGATTGGAGACACAGAGGGACATAGTTGCGCGTTGGCGGCAACACGCTAGGCGTTTCTGGCACAGCGGGTTCTCACTGCGACTGGGCTTAGGTGAGGCGAGTTGCATTGGAGCGCACTGGAGCACAGCTTTATGGGGCCAGCCTGTAAAATTGAATCTCCCTTTCTGGAAGCGGCGACGCTAAATCTGGCCACCCGTTTGACGTTGGTGCCCAGTCAGAGATTGCCATCGGCGCCAGTTGTTGGCGCCCCTGGGCTCAGTCAGGTAATGAGAGTTGGCCTAACGAGCCGGCGGGCCAAATGGAGCCATCACTTTGTTAGCGGGCCAGTTGAGTTTGGGCAGTGTGCGTTTGGTTGGCTGGTTGGTCCAACTTGCGCAGGAGCAGCGAGGGCAAAGGTTGAGTGGCTTGCTGGGAGGAAAAAGAAAAGGGGAGCAAGTTGGAGGGGCCGAAAGTGGGGGCCTGCCGAGTGGGCTGGCAAAACAGTCTCCATGGTGTGACATCAAATTTGAGCTTGTCGCGGCCCTTTTCATCGGCTCGCATGATGATTAGCTGCCGCTTGGCACCATTTGCCACCAGTTAGCTCCCCTGGGCACTGGCTGGAGGCGCCGCAGTTGGCCCCTGAAGGGCTTCCTGAAGGCTAGCTTGGCGGCCCACCAACATGCTGGGCGCAGGAAACACACTGGCCGGCCAACAATGGGCCCCAAACGAAGCGCGCCCACTGGAGGAGAAGTGCTCGCGACAGCTCGGGGCCGATCATAATTATTGCTTCATTGTGTTTGCCTCCGGATTCCCGGCAACTTTGGAGCCAACTTGGACTCGCGCCAAGAGGGGCCAAGAGGAGCCCGCCGGCCAGCAAGTCAGCCGGCCAGCCAGCCAGCCAGCCAGCCAGCCATGGTGGCAGAGGCAAGGGCGGGGGACAGGCCACCGGATGCGTCCAGCGCTCGTTTGGGCGGCCTCGCTCGAGGCGTCGGGGGCCCTTTTTTGGCCCGCCGAGACGGACAAGAGGCCGCCGGCGAGCGGCAAGTGGGGAGGCAGAATAATAAGACGGCCGATGGGCCACGTCAGGAGGGCGGCCGGCCGGCAAGGAAACGAGCATCGAACAGTGAGCAGCGAGCAGCGAGGGGGCCCAGTGCAGAGCTGCGAGTTCGAGTGGCACCCAATCAAGTGTGAATTTGTCTTTGTTCGCGCTTCATTGAACCAGGCGGCTGGTCGGCCGGTTGGCTTGCTCGCCTCCTTGCTTCCTCGCTCGCTTCCTGGCTCACTGGCTGGCTTGCTGGCTGGCTGGCTGGCTGGCTAGCTGGCAGCTTAGCGCCCGGCCGAGGACAAAGTTGTTGGCTGGCGGGCAACGTCGAGCGAGGGAGGAAGGGAGCCAACTTTGACACAACTGGGAAGAGGCTGGCGCGAATTCGCCTTCAAATGATTGTTATGATTGTTGTGGCGCTCACTTCACTTGCTGCACTCTGCCTTCTCTCTGTCTGGCTTGCTCTCTTGCGGCCGCCAACCAGCCAAGCATTGCGCAAATTTGACAAGCCCACCAACAAAGACGCCCATACAGATGATAATAAAAATAATAATAATAATAGTAATAATAATAATGTTGCTCAATTTGTACTTGCTCGTGCGTGTTGCCGTTGTTGTAGTTGTAGTTGTTGTGCTTTTGGCCGTCGCTGTTGCTGTTGTTGTTGGGCTTTCGGTTGGGGAAGGCAAACACAAATGATGTTGCTTGGCGGACACTTTCGCCAGCCCCAGACACTGGCCCCTCTGCAGCGGCCCGCTCACAGTTGCAAGGATTTGGCCAGAAGTTGCCCCAGACAGTCAGTGGCACTCTCGCGCCAAGTCCACCCGCACGCTCCAAGCTCGAACCAAATGAGCCAAAACAGTGCCGCGTGGGCGCAAACTGGGCGGAAGTTGAGCGGCGCACTGTCGAGACTTCCGGCTGGCACGAAGCTGTGCAGTTGTCTGCCTCTCCTAAGGGCAACTTGGGCCGGCCACTCGCCTCTTGGAAGCGCCTCTCTTCAGGACAACCAACCAGCTGCTTGTGGGCCGCCAAACACGATTGGGCGTCCTTGTTGCTTGGATTGTTGCCGCCAATTGTGTTGGAGGCGCGCTCCTTCAGGCCGATCGTCTAATGTTTTGCGCCCCACAAAAGCGATGCTAATGAGGAGTGCCAGTCGAGCGCCAGTCTGCAGAGAGCCACCCGCGCTCCAGTGGAGAGAGAGGGGCAAAAAGGGGCCCAAAGAGGAGGAGGAGCAACTTACCCATTGGCCTGGCAGTCAATTGTTACTTGTTCGCCCAAAGTGCACTCGTGGTCCTGCGGTTCAACACGCCAATTTGGAGGCACTTTTTTGCATTTTTTTGCCCACCAGTTCGTTTTTCACCAGTTCGTGATGGGCGACAGTTTGCGGATGTTAGTCTCTGGCCTGCAGTTACAGTTTCGAGTCTCTTTGCAGCCACTCGCCTGCAGCCTCTGCTGCTGCCGCCAGTCTGTTGCCCGAGCGACAACACTCTTGAGACCGTCTCGATCGACTGGCATGCTAATTATTTTCGCCCCTCTTTGCAATTGGCCGGCGGCAATTGTTTAATGACGGCTTGTGGGCGAGCTTTCCCAACGCCCAACGGCCCACTAACCTGCAGACCTTAGCTCGGCCACCAGCCTTGCCTTGGCCACAGATTGCGGGCTGCTTCCGGTGTGCAATTGGGCAGACCATTGCAGAGAGTGTTGCCGGCGGATACTCACCTTTGACGGTCATGTAGGCGGAGTACGAGGAGCTGCCCAGATGGTTCGCGGCCAGACAGGTGTAATTGCCGCCGTGGTGCTGCTTCACTTTGCGGAACAACAAGCTGGCCCCAAGCTCGTCGTTGGAGATCATCTCGATGTCCTGCGTCTGTCCAGCGGTCTCCTGGCCACTTGGGTCGTCGCGAAGTGCAGCCGACGCGCCAAGCAGACTCTTGGCCGATCCAAAGGGCGATTCGTGGTGCAGGCCGAGCATTTGTTGGGCTGCGAGTGGTTGCAAACTGTGGGCCAGTTCGCGATCGTCCTTGAACCATTTGATCTGAATTGGCGGCTCCCCATCGAGCACTTGGCAGACTAGCACGAAGCGCATGCCTGAGGCGCCGTGTGACCAAGTGCGTTCGTTGAAAAGTGAGGGAAAAATTTGCTTGTAATTAGGATTTTTTTCCACCAAACTTTTGAGGAAAACTTTAAGCCGATTGAGGCCACACAAGTTGCCACCTGTTTTGAACTCTAAAAAGGACGAACAGGAACGGGTGGTGCAACATATGGCCAGGTGGCGGCCAGACCTTAGGGTTAGGGCGCCACGTCTGGTGCACCCGAGCAATGCAACAGCAAAAGTGTGGGGCCCAAAGTGGGCTGGCTGATTGTGCGCAAACTGTGAGTCATTCGTGCAGGAGAAAGGAAACGTCAGCCAGGCTCCCAAGCGGCGCCAGTGGAGCACACCTAAATGGAGAGAGAGAGAGAGAGAGAGACAGAGGCTGGAAAAACTAACAAACTTAATGAGTGTCACGTGCAGGCGGCGCGGCCTAATGAGGCGGCAGTGGCGCCGCCCGAGAGGCACTGGCCTGCAAGTGGGAGGCGGCAAAGTGAAAAGGAAAGCAAAAGTGAAAGCGAAAGTGCCGGCCCACGTCCACCGGGGGCCCTCTGGCGCCGCAAGTGGTGGGCCTGGAGGAGCCCGGGGCCATTACGCGCGCCGGCCAATTGTAGCAAATGAATTTTCACTCTCTCGCCTCTCTAGGCGCCCAATTGGCTACTGATTCGCACCAGCCTCTCATCATCATCCCGGCTGAGAGCGGCGGCACACAGTTGCCGGCGGCCGAAAGTGCACAGCAGCAGCAGCAGCAGAGTTTCGGGCGTGAAACTTACCTTGAACCAGATTTGCAGGAAAGGAGAATTCATTCAAAATTGGCTTTCCGCCTGATTTGCAGTCCAAATGTTGCAGTCCCACAGCGACGGGTGATTGCATGGCGCCAGTGGCAAGGTCCGAAGGTTGGCGATGATGTTGGGCCAAGCAGCAGTGGTGGATTGTGTCCAGTGGGGGCGAGAGACAGAGGTTAGCGGCGAGCGGGCGAGATTGGGGCTGGCCGGAAGAAGAGTTTAATGAAATTGTAACTCATTGGATCGCTCGGGGAAAGAGAGGCCCAAGTGATCTGAGCAGACGGGGGTCCAATTTGGTAATTCACTGGACGCGATGGGGAGCAACAACAGAGCCAAAGAAACGAGACCTAGAGGCTAGCCAGAGGAGTCCTGTGGCGAGCTGTTCCTGCGGCCACTCGAATGGACACGCCGAGCCAGTTATTTTGGCAACCAGTGCCGATTGATGTGGCCGGGCGGGCCCATAAAATGCTTCGTGGGGGCGCCCCCTTTGCCCACTGTCTCTCTCTGGGTGCTTGGGGCCGATCTTGGCAAGGCCACCGGGCTGGACGCCGGCGAATGGGCCGCCCATTTGCATCGGACTCATCAATCTGTGTTCCTATCACACAAAGAGCTTAGCCCACTCATTAAGGCGGCCTCAATGCCGCTCGCTTGCCGCCCGACGACGACGAGCGAGCGGCCAAACGCGCCGCCAAAGCAGCGGGCGTGCTCTATCTTTCGCCACTTGTTTCACTCCACTGGCTCCACAAGCATGATGGGCCCCCGCGAGCCACTCTTGTCCACTGGAGCCCGCACTGTCCGCCAATGGAATTGCAATTAAATTCATTCGGCTCTCTCTCTCTCTCTCTCTCTCGCTCGTCCTTTGCGCCCTTGGCTCCTCTGATGGCGCATCAGACACACGCGCTGACCAGTGGGCGGCCTACTCGCTCCCTCGCTCGCTAGCTCGTCGCCTCCAACCACCGGCCTCCAAACAGATCGATGGCCAATGGGCGCGCCTGCTCGCTTTCTGGGCCAGCCAGTTCGGCGATCTCTAAACACACCAAAGGCCGCCCCAAACACAAAGGCCCCACAAGGCTGAGCGCGCCCGCATGCAAGTCCAATGCAGCGGCCGGAGCATTACCAATGCAGCAGCAATCGCCAATGCAGAACGGCCGCAAAAAGGAACCCCCAAATGCGCGCCCAAAGCCCAAGCGTCCGACTGATTAATGGTCGGCCAGAGCGGCGAAACCGCTTTGACGGCAGGCCCGCAAAGACTCATCAAAGCGGAAGCGGACAATTTTACGTAGTTGCCGATTCATTCAAACCTCTTTTTGCCACCCCCTGACTGTGGTTGCCACTGTGCTCGTGTGGCGCCTCACTCTGCCGGCGTCTATCTCGTCTTGAGGCTCGCACTTTTCTCTCTCCCTGTCTGGCAAGCTCGCTGGGGCCCTTATCTATGCGCCGAGCCAAATTTGTTAGAGAATCAATTCCGGGCAGAAAGAGGACGAGCAGTGGCGGAAAGAGACTCGTCTCGCCGCCACACACGAGCACAGTGGCACAACTCTCCAAGAGACGAACTGATCGTGGCAGTGTTGGGTGGCCCTTCGACTGGGCAGCCTTTCAGTCGACTCAAGTCAGACTGTGGCCAAGTGTGTTGCAAAAGTGGGCCGCAGATTCTCTCTTTTTCTCTTTCTCTTTCACTGACTAGCTCTATTTTTGCGATACTTTTTCCCTAGCGACTCCGCTGGGACGGCCCAATGGAAGCCACCAGAGTGACCAAGACAAATTTGCCGACTCTGAAAATGGAGCGAAATGGTGCGAATTGGGCCGCCTGGAAGGCGAATGGGCAGAAAAGGGAGAAGATTCAGCACTCTGGTGGAGGAGCAGAAGCAATTAGAGACAAAAGCAGTCAAAGTCAGCCGCTTGGGATTCTCTTCTCTTCTCTTCTCGCCCTGTGCACTGGCAAGTTTGCGCCACCGCCCAACTGACCAACTGGCTGGCTAGTTGAGGGGCGTCCATTGGTCCATTGGTCAGACTGCGTCCGGCATGGGGAAATTGTGGGCCCAAGCAGAGGAGAAAGAGAGCCAAAAGGGAACAACAAGAGCAACAAACTGGCCGCGCCAAAAAAGCTCGCCCAGAAGGAAACCCACGAGACTGGAGAGATTTATTTGATAAAAAACGAGTTGATGAGATAAGAGCGCAAATTGGTATTTAGAGACTTTCTGGCTCTCGTTAGGAGGCCACACAAGAGACCAGCCAGCCAGCCAGCCAGCAAAACGGACAGTCTGCGTCCACCGCCACTCGTTGTCAGTCATTGCCAATGTTTGTCTCTGCCTCCTGCTGGCTGCCTCTACTTCGCCATGAGGCCCCGCTCGAGTCACAACAACAACTGAAGACTGCGACTGCTCTCAGCCAGCGCTTGCCGGCCGCATTCGATCGGGGCGCCAAAACACTTGTCTCGAGGGCGAGCTGGCCGGCCCAAGTTGAGAGCGATAAATATTATTTATTAGAGGCCAGCTGGGAGGGCGGCCAGTCTCGCCGCCGCACGGCTGCTTATCAGCCGGCTCCTGTTCCTTGGCCCCAATTGCTCTTCTCGGTTGGCTTTGGAGCAAAGAGCAGCACTCTAGCTCCGTTTGGCGAGCTAGAAGGCGGCACAAAGCGGCCGAGACTCGTTCAGGCGAGAGTATCAGCGCTCCTTAGTGCTCCTTAGTGCCCATACACTCGCTGGCTCCTTGTTGTGCGGTGCGCTTTTTTTGTTGCCGCTCCAAATTCAGCAACAAGAGACCAAACAAACACACTCCATTTCCGCCGCCCCCTTTTTTCCCTCCGATTTCTGGGCCCTTTTCTTATCTTACGCACAATTGAAGCGATAATTGGGCCACCAATGGTTGCGTTCAGCCAAGCTTGCTGCTTGTCGCTAATTTGATTCAATTTAATTTCATTTCATTCCGGCCCAAGAACCAGCTGGCCCCTCCTAGAGATACTCTCCGGGAGCTAAAACGACAAAAGGCCCACGATAAGTGAAGAGATCCAACACACACACACACACACACAACTTCCGATCAATCGGCCACGTTCCAGCGCCATAACTTTGCAATGGCTCATCGGCTGGATCACGTCGGTCGGCCGAATGGGATTTCTCCGCCAAGACGGTGGCTCTATTTTTTGTTTCCATTTCAGTTTGGACACTTAACGAATTCCGTTGCAGCAAGTCGATTTGGAGCTGGCTTCATGGAAAAGGTTCGGCCGCACAAATGGGCTGAATTGTGAAAGGCGGGAAAAAATTGACAAACAATTTCTGAGCACTAAGCTGCAAGATTTGTCTGATTGTTACTGTGTGAATGATCAAACCGGAAGACTGGCAGAACTTTCTATTATTGCCCCACCAGAAGACGGCGAGACGCCGGTTCTGGTGTCCAATGCGCTCGATTGATTTTCATCTCTCCCGGGCGGAAGTGAACCTTCCCGGCCGGACTTCTGGCAAACTCTGGCCAAGTATCACTCGGCCAGATTGGATTCCTTGTCGTCCGTTTCCGTGAGGCTCTTTCAATTAAATGAACTCCCGCCCGCTCGAACAGAGCTAAGACGCCACCAGCTTGCCCATTCGCGGCCGAAAGAGTTCGTTCGATTAAGGCCTCGCCCATAGACTCGCTTGGCCAGCATGTCTAGCCAGTTGTTGTGGGCCCAGAGAGATACAGACTGTTGGTTGCGAGTGGCGAATCTAAACTGAAATTTGAACTACCGATTGGGCGTCTCGAGCGACGATTTGGTGCACCTCGCGTGCTGCACGATGGCCGAAAAGCCAGAGTGGGACAATCAACCGCAAGTGGCATCACCATTTTGCGACAACAATGGTGGCGGATTGTCGCCCAGCAGCCCCAATGCGGATCCAATGGGCGTGCTCCAAATGGTAAGAAAATATCTGGCACGCGGGCGGAACTGCTGCAAGCTTGGCGCCATTCATCCATCTGAGTGGCTCGCACTCGACCAGCGAGACAGCCCGAACACACAGCGACCAGTGTCCGTCTCTTGGGCGCCACACCAACAGCCACGAGCCTCCTCACACAAGATCAGACGGGCCAAAGGCTGTGTGACAAAAGATCACAGTCCTCCCCACACTCCACTGCTTTCCCCCTCTGGACGCGACTCGATTGCTACTCTTGGCCAGGCGCATCGTTTGAGTTTACTCGACCGGAAGTGGCGCCTCGAGTGGACGCGCCCAAATGGGAGGCCTGAGCTGAGCATCGGATTGCCGCCAAGTTAGAGAGCTGCGCTTGGGACCATTTGTCCACAAGTTTGGCCCTCATTGAAGCGACAATTTTGACGCCGGCCAGATTCTTGCCAGACACTTGGTCACTTGAGGCGCCCGCTCGGCCCTTCTTTGCTAGCTCTGGTCTCAGTGTGGGCGTGCAGGCGGCACACAGAGACAATCCCGGGAAGGCATACGATCCGGCCTCAGAGGAGCCAGCTAGCCAGTTGCTTTTTGTACACTGGTGGCCACTCTGCTGGGGCGGCCCACCCAAGAGGCTCGCCCTTTGGATTGCGGCCTCTCCAACTGTTTTGGCACAGAGATTGGGTGCTAGAAGAAGCAGCAAAAGAGGAGGCGCCAAATCAAATATTTGCACTCGCTTTCTCATCACCAAAGGGGCCCTGGTTGCTACTAGCGGCCGCACGTTGATCGCATCACTCGAGAGTCTTTTGACATCTCAGTCGCTGCTCGTCGGGGGGCTCCTTTGGCGCCTCCTCCTTCTGCTTCTGCTTCTGCTTCTCCTCCTCCAAGCACTTGGGCGCCACTCTGGACTCTTTCTTCTTAATTTTGAGCCCCGCCACAGGCCCGCCGCCAACAAGGAGGGCGCCCTCCTTTGTCTAGGCCACTCGTGGAACCTCCTTGGCTGGTGTATTCTGTTTCCATTGTAGCCAAAGGCTCTTCTATTATCTGGGCCAGAGAGGAGAAGAAGAAGAGGAGCAAGAAGCAGAAGTTGAGATAAATTTTGCACTTTTCTCTACTCTCTGCTCTCTCTCTCTATTCAAATTTGTGCATGTGTGCCGCCGCTCTGGCCAATGCTGGGCCAGCCCAAAGGATGCGTCCTGCTTCTTGGCGTGCTCAAGTTTCAATGCACAAAATGTAACTGCCGTCCGACTTTTTCCAATGGAAAGAAAGGGAGAAATTATTTCCCAAACGATCGATTGGAGTCTCAGGCGGCGGCTCGTGTGCTGTTCGTGTCTGGCTCCCACTTGCTTGGCTGGTGTGCCGTCCAAGCACATCTGCTCGGCACATCTTGCGGCCCAAATCGGCCAACTCTCCTCCAAGTCGCCCCCAAGAGTCAGCCTGTGGCACAAAACTCTCGCTCTGGCTCCTTTTTATTTCTCTCCCGTGCCCTCAGTGCACGCGCTCACACACAGTGGCATTGTGGCTGGAGAAAAGATAAGGCAACTCGATATGCAAATGTGGGGGAATTTTTACACCGGAAATCAGTGGCCCCGCAACATGGGCGACCAGTGGCCACCACACCAGCTCCCTCTTCTCCTCTAGCCCCCAGAGTGTGGGCCAAAGATCGTTGGTGGCCAAGTCGGAAGTGGAAGGAGCAACAACAACAACAACAACAACAGTCCAAAGGCCGCCAGTTGGGATCCATCTTTTTGGGCCCTCCTCCTCCTCTTCTCTGATTTGTCTCCTAATAACTGGCAAACAGTTACTTACAAGCAAACTTTGCCCCCAACGTTCACGCCCATTCGACAACAACATTTCAGACTCCTTCTTCGGCTCATCTTTGGCAGGACAAATGGTTGCTCGGGACAGTGTCTGGAATCAGTGGCGCCCTTTAGGCCTAGTTGAGCATCAAACTCGGCTCGCAGGCAATTCAATTTCCAGATCAATCGCTGCGGGGGAGCCATTCGATCCGGTTCGCCCCTTCTGCTTGGGGCCCGCTGGATGTTTCCATTCGGCGAATTCAATATCACATTTAAAACTCGTTACAAGGCACAATTTTCTCGTCGTTGTTGTTGTTGTGCTGTTGTTGCTGTTGTTGTTGTTCGGTTCCGGATTGAGCAAGGAACAAGCTTGCGGCGACTCGTTGCTCAGTGTTCGCCACTTCAAACTGTACAACACAAACTGGTAAAATCGAATCAATTCAATTTCTCCACAAGCCACACAAAGCTTCTCTCTCTCTCTCTCTGGACCATTAGCGGACTCTTGGGCCTTTCTCATTGCACTGCTTGCTGAGCTCCTTGCAGTCGAGCAGAACCTTTCAATTTGCAAGCAGTTGCTCAAGATGCGCTCCACTGTGGCCGAGCTGGCATTCAAGAGTGCCAGCTTGAGGGCGGCAAAGAGATGAGTTCATTTCTCCTCCGTGTTCGGCTCTCGAGGAATAGTCATTTTGGTTGGAGATTGTGCTCACAATGGTTGCCCGTCGCATGGATGGTGGTGGACCCAAGCAGACGGGCCCAATGCACAAAGTGGTCACCAAGTTGGCTCGCTGGAAGGCAAAGCAATGGCACACAAACACAGTGTGCAGAAATGAGTCCAATAGAGCACAAATAAACACTTACGCTCGCCATTGCTTCGTTGTGCTGGCGCACCACTTGGACTCCGTTTCGAGCGCACTTCTTGGGGCCCATCTTGATCTTGAGTTATTGTTGTTGTTGTATGTTCTCTCTTAGTTTGGCCAGAATTACTACTATTCTTCTTCAGAAAACTTCTTGATTTTCCCTCCTCTCCTTGGCCCTCCAGATGACCATCTCTCTCACCAAGATTGTTCCTCCTGAGACCCGTTTTGGCCGCAATCGAACTGAAAGACTTGTTGGTTGAGTTGTTCCTATTATCGTTTGTTTCCTCTCTCGATTGGACCCGATCGGTCTCGTCGGAGTTGCTCGTCTCGTCGGACGAGACTTGAGCAGGATCTACCTCACTCAAAGAGCTCATCAATTCCTCCTCCATCAGTCTATCATTCTCGGAGGTTCTCTCATCGTTCTCCTCGTCTATTTGTCGCGACGACGACGAGATCAGCCCTCCGTTGGTGTCATTTTGGGCCGAATTTGTGGACCTAAGGTGGGATCCACCAATTGCTCCGAGAATGAGCCAAGCGTTCTGCTCTTCTGACAGTTGAGGTGATTTCAACTTGGCCAATTGTTGATCCAATTGAGCTGCAATGGTGCTACCTGTCCATTTCGTTGACGATCTTGCCGTTTGGTCGACACTACTTCTGGAATGTTTCGTTAGAAAGTATTGCCTCGTTAATGAGACGCAGATGAGGTACAGTATAAAGCTACTAAAACTACTAACTAACAAAATTCTCCACACTCGCCCAAAAAGCGGCAAACTTTTGCTCTTCGTCTCACTCATAATTGGACCCTCTTTTATTGCTGTCATCATAACTTTCTCCCTTATCTTTCCAATCGGAACTCAATCAGAAATTGAATTCGACCTCCGGCTGGAGTTTGGTAAATATCAGCAGAAACCTACTGATCAACAACAATCTGCATTCAATTAATTGGGCCTGAGATCTCTCTTCCTGTTTTGGGCTGCCAACTTTCTCCTGCTGCCTCTTCCGCCTTTCCTCTCGTATCACCTCGACCACTTCGCCGGATTTGAATAACAATTAGTTCGCCTCTTTCCACATCTTTATCTGGGCCATTCGAAGCAGCAGCATCAGAGGTGGAGGCTCATAAATATTGGAATTGCTCCAATTTGGTGCACCAGTTTTTCCCTCTCACTTCACGACCGGCTTTCACTCCATCTCGTCCCCTCGCCCTTTGGCAGCATTTGTTCGGCTCCCAAAACGTGGCCCAAAGGAAACATTTGGTCGGCGAGCTAGCTTGACAAATGTTGCCCAGCGAATAGCATATAGAGACTCCGTTGCGCATGCGCATTCTCGCCCAAAACTCAAGAGGCCCGGACACGAAATGGCCACTGTCTCGCCGGAGTGTCTGGCTAAATGCTGCCTCGACTCGGTCGCAGTTTTCAGGCAGCCGGCCTTTTGGAGAATATTTTTATCAACATCCGAGATGAGTGGGAGGAGCGAGACTGGAATCGACAACGCTCGGCTGGTCTCGCCGTTGGTGGTTGGCGGTGGTTGCGGTTGGTGGTGTTGTTATTGTCGTTGTTGCTTTTGCTCTATGATGGTCGATGTTAGTTGGTAATAGTGATTGATTGCTGGCCTGCCCGAATTGAATTATGATTTTTGCCTCGCTCTTCTTTGGAGCGCAAGGAGGAAAGCGCGAGAGAGCTTGAGAGAGAGAGAGATGGTAACTCACCTCCTTGCGGTCTTGCTCTCCTGGATGCGCCTCTTGTGGCTGCCATCTCGTTCGCATGTGTGATGTGCTCGTGATTTTCCCCCCTCTTCTCGTGCTCCTCCTGCTCAGCTTCCAAGTTGCTGCCAGTCCAAGAGGGCCAAGCTGAGTGAGAAGGAGCGAAAAAAGAGAAGAAGCAAAAGAGATAGGAACTGGCTGGCCAAGAACGGCCCAAGAGCGACCAAGAGCAGACAGACTCTGCTGTCAGTTTTCCTTCTGCTGAACCGGTGAAAATTTCCACAGGACCACACGCGCCAGCCTCCATTACCAGACACTCTCTCTCTCTCCCTTCCGGCCTGCTCCTGATTCTTATTCCTGCTTGCCTCTGCCTCTCTCGCTCGCTCTCTCCCACTCACTCGTTATGTGGATAATGAATTCAAGCATCTCTCACGAAAACCGCAGAGCTGAGCTTGGATATAACAATGAGTTATTTGGCCCACCCCGAAAAGCAGCACCATGCACCGAAGAGGAGAAGCAGCCCAGAGAGCGGCGCTCGTCTTTAGGTTGGGGCAAATCTCCGCCCTTGCGCCACAACCACGTGAATCAGCGAAGAGATATTTGGGTGAAAATCTTGCCAGTTTTGCTTTAAACTCAAATTCAATACAAAGCTTGGAACCGATAATTTGGGACTATTCTCCTGAGCTTGAGTCTGGTTTCCGAGCGACCATTGCAAATGATCCGCATCGGACACAGAAATGGCCACGCAATCATTGGGCCACTCAAATGTGGGTCGTCGTGCCGTGCTTTTCATCATCTCGCTCAATCGAGTTGGCCACTCGATTTTTGCTTAGATTGAGTCCGGCCTCTTTTTACGGTCCAGCCTTTTTGTCTCTGAAACCTGATCCAATGTATACTCAATTTTGCGCCACAGCACCATGGGATGGGATCTGTCAAAAAATCGGCACAACTGGGGGCCTCAGTTGTGGGCCAAATGATGCATGTAAATATAATGGTCCTCGGCTGCCTGACAGGCCGCAAGTATTTGAAGCATCGAGTCGAAATACTTGCGTGCCTGGCCCACTCTTATCGCTGCCGCTGCCACGTTGCAGGTGCGTGTGATGCTTCCCTCGGCCACTCCGCTTTAGTGGGCGGCCCTTGAGGTCCAGCTCAGTTTTGCTTTCCATCAAGCTGGGATTGTGGAGAGCTGGCGGCAGACAGACCTTACGGTCCAGGAGGAGCTCTGGGTGAGTTGGGGGTTGCGTTTGGGCGCGAAAGGTGAGCTGGACTCGCTGGAGTGTCGACAGGCCATCGAGACGGGCCGCAGCAGTGCACAATGGGGCCCATTTTGGCGCCTGCTTTACACAGGCCATGGTGCACATATGCCACCTCTGAGTGAGGACGCAAGACGAGTGGCAGTATGCAAGCGGGAGCTGCGGGCACATTGTGTGCAAATTTAGATATGAATCGCCAAGCACGTGCGACCGCCAGTTATGAATGGCCTCTGGGTGGGCGCCTCTCGCTCGCTATCTATGCACAATTTGGCCATTGTTTCTGCCACACAACGCGGCCACCAAACGGACCCCATTGCCAGACTTTATCGTTGGCACCCCAGAGGAGCGCCGGCAGGGCCCCTCTTATCGCGACTCTGCTTTCGGCGTGTGGTGGTGGTGGCGGGGAAATGGCGCCACCACTCGACCGTCGTGCGGTCTACACATAAGTGGGCGCCCCCACGAACCGGCCACACTCACTGGGAGGCCATCCATTCTGAGGGCTGGCCCGAGCTGAAGAGCAACGTTCGCCGACGACAAGCTAAAATTGCAATGGGAAACTGTGTGGAAAACAGACAACAAACACATTCGGCAACGTCATTCATTTGCTGCCCTCTCCACAATCCCGCCCTCAAAGCTCCTCTGTGCAGCCGGCGGCCAGTCCACCACTAAGAGCTGGCTCATGGTAGCCAAATTACGCCCACAGACACACTCGAAAGAGAGAAAGAGAGAGAGAGAGAGAGAGAGGGAAAGGGAGAGAGCAATCAAGGAGGAAGCAGAAATGGAAGAGAACGGCTTACATCAGCAAATGCAAATGCTCTAAGCGCCGCCCACTGGCCCTCCAAGTATGATAATAACTCGATGTCGTGTCCGCTTTGCTTGTTGGTCTAATGTTGATCCTCTCGAATGGGTGGAAGCTCGCTGAAGAGGGGCAGCATTTCCATTGCTGCCATTTAAAAACAACTATCAGGCTCGTGGTCTGGGCGCGCAAGACAGGCGAGCCAGTGGCAGCAACGGGCCACAGAGAGAAGGACACGGACAGTCATCCGGCTGGAGAGATGTTGCGGAACTGGACTCGCTAAATATCCACAGTCTTGCCGGTTGTCAGTGGAGACCACAATGTAAAGGGACCACAATCGAGAGAGAGACAGAGAGAGAGAGAGAGAGAGAGAGAGAGTTTCGGAAGAGCTAAGGGAAGAGAAGTTTGCCACAATGTGACCACTTGCCGCCCTTCTGTGTCCGAGGCCATCCAGACAATCTGGAGAAATCACTCCTCGTTCAAAGGTTTCCTCTTGATGGTTGCAAAGGGCGCGCCTCTTGAGCTCTTGATCGATGTTTCCGCCTCCTTATGGTAAAGATGTAACTCCTTACACAGACGCTGGACCGCAAATGCAAATCCACACTAGCTCCAATGGGCGTCACACTGTTCCGTGCACTCTCCAAATGTGTTCGAAACCTCACTTACACTGATTAATATTCGATGCCTATTTTGGGACCACTGGCCCCCCTCCGTTCAAATGTGGCCGATCTAGTGGTTTACCACATGGAGAAACCGACACAGCCCACATAGAAGGGAACCCTTTGAGCCAGGTTCTCGGCCATCCACTCGGCTCTTTGCCAAGCTCTCCTTCGACCGTTGGTTAAATATCACTCGGCAAGCGAGAGCCACTCGTAACTCATTTTTCATCGAGTTGAATGATAAATTTCCACCATTATTGCATAATAAAACTTCAGCTGATGCGCTTTAATCATTCAGCTTCTAAATTGCAGATCCGCCCCCCAAAAGAAGAAACTCGTTTTCGGGCCCAATGGAACGATCTAAAATTTCCAACTTTTGCCCCTCACTCTTGGCCAGTGGCAACAGTGGTGTCATCTTAATTGAATTTAGTAACTAGCGGATTGAGTGGCAGCTGGATGGAAAGGAGCAACCAGCAGGATACGACAACAGACAGCCTTGCGGTCGGCCCACTCACGGCTCAACACTTCAGCGCAGCACATTGCACAAATGATGATAACCTCATCTAGCCTTTGCTCTTTTCAGTCCAATTTACTAGAAAGTCGAGGCCCAACTCTCGTCCATGTCGTTCTCGATCTCTATTGCCCCTCCACTTTAGTCGAGAGTCCTGCTAGTTCCTAGATGACCGCAGACCATCGGCACACCATACCCCATCTGCTACAGCGGCCGCTTGCTGAGTCCGCCGAGCTCCGGTGGGTCCTTACATCGACCAGCATTACGGCTCCAGAGTTGTAATACAAATGGGGGCTGAAGGGCTCTCTTTCCGCTCGAGAAAGATAGGAAGCCACCAGTCACCGACACCAAGCAGAAACGAAACAGCCTCCAAACAACTCGGTCCGACCTCTCGTAGAACCAGAAGGTCGATACCCATACGAGACTGCAAAATTGAAACATCAGTCGGGATAAATTGACCAAGGGTCTGGCACAGTGTGGATTCAACCTCATCGAGCCTCTTTCTCATTGATCCACTACCGTCTCAAGTGCCCCTCTTAATGGACACACTATCAAAACGTGCCACTAGTGGCCCAAGTGTTTGTCTTAAGGTCTGGCGCACGGTTCTAGCTTGGCGCAGGCAGAGCTTGCTAGTCAGGTCACGTCAATATGGAGGCGAATCGAGACAGGCGTCAACATTTTGTCGCCCCGAGATGGTCTACCTAATTGAACTGAACGCATGGTCGCCTTCGAAAGTAAATTTTATCCCTTCATGACGATCTGTCAAAGTTCTGATCGCACCCCACAACCAGACTCACCTACCTGGGCAGTGTCGTAAATACTCGCCTCTAAATCCCACAAGCATAACACCGAGAGGGCGATCTTGTTCAAAGGGCTGGGCAGATTGGGTGACACTCTAGATGGCTTATGAGGAATAGATTTCTTCGTGAGACTTCGAAGTGGACTGATTGTAGGTCGTGACAAATTCAATATCAATGATACAGAAAAATCGATGGCGAGAAGTCTAGCGGCTCGAGGAATGTTCGCTGAACCCGAGCCTCGTTGGCCCTTAGCACAGGGTGATGGAGCTTGATCTCACTGGAAGATACGGGGATTCTTCCACGCAATCGGCCATTGGCGCGGATCACGTGCCGGTGAGTTGTTTTGACGAAAATTCGAGTTATTCGCAAATAAAACCCTAAATTCGAGTCCAAACAGGGTGTTTCAGAAATTTCTAGTCGCAGACGCTGCTCCATCTTGTGCGAGCGAATGTTAGAATCGGGGATCGCAGTCCACCATTTGCCCGATGGCGTCCTCGCTCACACAGAAATTCCAGAAACTTCGTTCTAGAAAATGTTTCGAATCGGCAATACGCACATTTGTTTGTGTATGCTCGCATCTCACGCAGATTATCACTAGCTCCGAGACAGGTTTATAACATCGCGAACATGTAACACCT
>Ga0058701_10000505_pt1 | contig 26946 bp, 25 predicted proteins | sample AgamicOrMae_FD_97039 | JGI IMG/M metagenome (GOLD analysis project Ga0058701, IMG submission 97039) | Agave microbial communities from Guanajuato, Mexico - Or.Ma.e | ecosystem: Host-associated > Plants > Phyllosphere > Phylloplane/Leaf | place: Guanajuato, Mexico | collected 2012-06-04 | reverse complement strand
ATGCAATCGGGTTGCCTTGTTGTAATATTTTTATTTTTTTCCAATTTTTATTCGACCCATTTTGAATCAACAACGTTGCCGAAAGATAGACTACCGATAGTGATAGAATAGGATACTGAACAAAGAAATAAGCGAACCAGCAAAGCACCTAACTGGTGCTGCTTTTGACAAATTGGCAAGATAGAAGCAAAGCGGCAGGATGGCCACTGAGAAGCGCCCAAAACCACCGATTTCGACCAGCAGCAAGGGGAGCTCGCTAATCATCCAGCTGCCAACCACTAGTGCCAACAACAGCCACCTAACCAGCGCCGCTATCCATCTATTGAACGCGGACCTGAACAATAACAGCAATAGTAGCAACGCGAGAGACTCCGGTGACAATCTAATCAACCAGACTAACCGAATGTATGAACGTCGTAGCAATCGCACAGATCTGGAACAGAACAACATGTTCAACCATTGTTTACGCAACAACAACAACCTGCAACAGGCCCGCCGCCTAGGTGACCACTCCTCGAGCGCCGGCCGGGCCACCTCCACAGCACAACACACAAGCTTCACATATTCCAACCACCAACAAGCTAGACCCCTTCATCATCATAGGTATCATTTGAACAATTTCCACAACCATATCGACCAGGACCGCCACCAAAGCAGCAGCTCCCATGAGACCGACGGTGATGATCAACAAGCGGGCACGCCGCCGCCAAATTATCATGAAATTCCCGGGGTTGTCCCAGCCTACCAGGGCCGAAGCTCTGGGCCCCCGCCAGCTTACGACGATGTTATCAATCCAAATGCACCACCACCCTCATACCAATCTTTGTTTGGCCAAGTTAGAGAGGCCAGAAAGACAAGCAATGGTCTTGTTGATTTGTTCAGGCAACTCTTTTTGGTTCTCATAGGCACAATTGGATGCACAATGATCATCGGATTTCTCTTATTGATCCCAATCACTATGATCCTCATAGGCCTAGTCTATCTCAACGATTGTCGGGCCGAAAATATTCCCTCATTTCTCGTCATTGGAGGCTCTGTTTGGATAGTCAAAAATGTACTCAACTGTTATAACCAATTCAAGAAGGACTCACTAACCTCAAATAGACCACCACCAAGAAGACAGCCCATTTCGGCACTCTCAGCTGCAAGCCAAACTTCATCTACTTCCTCAAATAGCTCAAACTCAGATTCTGCCACAAGTGTTCTCGTCGTCATTTCGCCTTCCGAAACTGCGGAAAATGCAACCTTTAGTGATAATCAGAGCTCACTTCTTGCCGACTCTTCATCGTCGTCGAGCACAACAAATGCACAACAACAACAACAGCAACAACAACAAACAATTAGAGTCACAGGCTCGTCCGCATCAACCTCCAGTCAAACTGCCACTAGCTCAACAGCTCTATCCAACAGTAACACAGCACTTCCCAATGCACCAGCAACACCTAATTCCCCCACAACCCGAAGGTCGGGCGCTGCCATTTCAACGCCGCCACAATTAGCTAACTCACCAAATCACATTAGACACCCGCCAATGATTGGCCTCACAAGTTACAAATGCGAATCTATATTGAACTATTTTCTCATCGTCTGGTTTTTGGCCGGATGCATTGTGGTCTACAGGATCTATGAGCCAGATTATGACAATCCAGCCAGTGCCAATTATTGTAATAGGCTGGTATATTTATACGCCTTTTGGCTGATGACTTCCGCCTTCATAGTGATGGCCATCATTCTAAGCTGCCTTTGTTGTTTAATGGCATCATCACTAATGTCGTGCAGTCATGGAAGATAAAACTATATTAGGTCTACATCTGATTCATCGATTCTGATCATTCAAGTCAATATACAATTGAGCATAGTTGGTATTTATTCCATAGGGATGCTCGCTGTATATACACATTCACAATATATACATCCAAATATAATGTCTCGAAGCTAGTCATTGAGCAATCAAACAGACACACAAAGTTGATATGTTATTCGTCTTGTTATCTATTTGTTAGAGCGGATTAAAAATAAATTCCGATTGAAAGATCGAATGATCGTCAGCTTGATAATGGTATCACTAGACAGTTAAAACAGTACTAATTTTACCGGTATTTGGATCTGTGGACGAGTGCTTCAGCGCCTCTCGGGTCAATCGTACCGCTTCCTCGACATCAGTTAGGCTCACTTGATTTGACATCCTCATCTTGGCATGAGCTTCACTAAGTCTTATTAGTGATTCCAAATTACGAGGGTAAACAGATATCCTTCCTTTGGTTAGACTCTCATTACGTAGCTCAACGTACTTGTCAATGAGCTGGCTCACCGATTCTTCTGACAACTTTGGCTCTATATTTGCCTTGGCGTATGCAATATAGTCCTTAATCAAATTGATGCTTATTATGTCGCTGAAGGTGACATCCTCTTCATCATGATATATCGAGATGATGTGTTTTGCCAGCCGTGTGTCATAGGCTGTATTGTTGGGATCTAGTAACAAGAAGATGAGATCAAATCTGGATAATAGAGTATCAGGCAACTTGATGTTTTCAATCACTGTTCGATTCGTATCCCATTGTGACTGGACAGGGTTAGCCGCAGCCAAGACTGCTGTTCTAGCGTTCAATTGGCACACGATACCTGCCTTCGCGATCGACAATGTTTGTTGTTCCATAACTTCGTGCAGAACTGATCGTGTTGAATCTGTCATCTTGTCAAACTCATCGATACAGCAGATGCCGCCATCACACATTACCAGGGCACCAGTTTGGAGAACGAGTTGTTTGGTATCCATATCTCTAGTGACATAGGCTGTCAGACCCACGGCAGAGGAACCCTTTCCAGACGTATATTGACCTCTGGGGACAAGATTGTGCACCGATTGTAGAATTTGCGATTTACTTGTTCCTGGGTCGCCACAGAGTAGTATATTCAAATCGGCTCTGAAGTGGCGAAGTTTCGGATCGGACGATGAACCTGGGGCTTGTTTCCTGGTGCCGCCAAACAACTGGAGCAGCACTCCTTTTTTGACGTCCAAGTGGCCAAAAATACTGGGGCATAGGGAATGAGCTAGCCTACCGTAAATGTTCGGATCCTGAGCAAGAGCCTTGAGGGTATCCACCCTGTCAGGATTGAATCTGAGTGTTGACGTTTCGTCATGGAGTCTTCCAGTTTTAACTTTCCTGAAGTGAATGCAATCAATTGTTGCCCTAAACGCGCTCTTGAGACGTCGTTGTCTTGCCATAACACGCACTGGATGAACTCGATAAATTCCTGTCACAAATATTCTGTCACCGGGGTTGACTTTCTCGACTAAGTCAGCACAAGCAATGAGAGCGACATTGCTTGGTGTCTGACCAGCTGGCATATCATCCGGAGACTCTTGGAGCTTGATCAATTGTTTGTCGATGTAGCGGCATCGGTTATGTATGAGGGTGAAACTGAATTTACTGTTACAGATTGTGCAAACATGCGGCTCCGCAACATGGCCATCGACAACAGGGACCTCCTTGGTGAATGTACAGACAACACACTTGAAGAAGGCACGGACCATCTCAGGCACGATTGATGAGCATCGAGTGACCATACCGGCAATTGTCAAAAGTTTTCCAGCGTCAGTCGGGTTCAATCTCCTGATTGTTGTTGTCTGTTCGATGTTGAATGGACGTACACATATCGTTATGGGCTCGGCAAGATTTGGATAGAGATCTTGGAACAGATCGTTGGCAGCTATGTCGAATATCTGGACAACTTCAACAGGATAGTTGACCAATTGACGGTAAAGGGCTTCGTTGTACTCCCTTAGGTGGGCACAATTGACAGTCAGAATAGGTTCGTTTGGTACCTGTAATATCTCCTCCATTTTAGTCAAGTAGAGTGAACGTGGCTCCTCTGTTCGCTGCCATTCTAATCTGGCTTCATCCATGTCGGCCTGCTCGATCGTAAATTTGGACTCCCTGATGAACTTCTTGAATTGTTTCTTACATGCTTCAACATTGACATCGGTACCATAGATGACCATAGAGGGTGCCGTCGAGTCGCCGGCAGCTGAGGATTGATCATTGTCGCTATGTTGTGATCTTGAGGGGGCAAACCTAAAGCTACCTGTTGATGGGAACAATAAACTGTGCAAACTTCCGGGGTCTGTGCCGCGGGCAGAGCTAGCGATACTCATTTTGACATATGTTTTGGAGGAATCAAGAAAAACGTCTTGCTATTCTGTGAAAACTAGAGACGAGGATTGTTGAGGTAGAGGGTTTTGTTCTGACAAAGAGCAGATGAATTATTTGTGTATCATCTACAGGATTTCATTGGGTTTTTAAAAAGCGGGGACGGGCTATAGAGTTTTTTAAAGGGCTCTGTCGTGAAAGCCCGTGCACGTCCATTGTGAGAAGGCAAACTTCGTGTTTCTCTCTGCAACAAAGCAAAAATGGGCGCGAAAAGGAATCCGCAGTCTATGGCAGCTTGATGCGCATCCTGCAGGATGCGCGGAGAAAGTTCGCAAATTTCCTCCCTACCATTCGATGGCTTCACGAAGGGGGCGGCAGTTCGGAGACGCCGGGCTCCTCACCACGTCGAGTTGCATAACGCCCAGATGACGTGTGTCGACTGTCATTCAAGCACGTTTGTGCTAACGCATCAGATTCGCCTCGATATTCCTTTCTATCGATCATTGCCAGTCTACACCATTGTTCCATTTTCGTGAATAAATTCTTCATTGTCAAGGATAAATTTTCATTTCGAATAACGAAATTACTCAAGCAAAGTTCGTAGAGATTTGTTCTAATCATCAGCAGCTATGTCATACGCTAACATTTTTATTACCGGCGCCAACAGGGGAATCGGACTTGAGTTTGTCAAACAGTATGCCGCCCTGTCGACAACGAAGTTGATCTTTGCCACCTGTCGAAATGAGACCAAGGCTTCTGAGTTGAAGCAAATCGCGTCAGCGAATCAGAATGTGAAAATTATTGAGCTCGAGGTGAGGGACTACGACAAGTACGCCAAGGTAGTCGATCAGGTGACCAAGGAGGTTGGTTCGGATGGATTGAACCTGCTGATAAACAACGCTGGAATGCACACCAAGGCAGACTTTCACGATGTCAAACCCGATGGTATGCTGGAAAACTACGAAGTGAATGTTGTGGCCCCGTTAATGCTGACTCGTGCTTTAACACCACTCCTTCAGGCTAGCTCAAAGGCTGGCCACAAGACATTTGTGGCTAATATTTCCTCCAAGGTTGGCTCGATCGCCGACAACACCATGGGCCAGATGTACGCTTATCGCACCAGTAAGGCAGCGTTCAATCAAGTTTCCAAGAGCTTGTCCATACAGTTCAAGGAGCACAACATTATTGTGGCTCCCATTCATCCAGGTTGGGTGCAGACCGACATGGGCGGACCAAACGCACCAATTGACACAAAGACTAGTGTCGAGCACATGTTGAAAACATTCGCCAACATAACTCCAGAGCAGAGCGGTATTTTGTTGAACTATGACGGCACTGTCATTCCCTACTAAGCGGACCAAGTATATCAGCCATCCAATCAAGCCTAACGGAATTCGAGCTGGCTCGAGAGCAATGCATTCGGTTCGGCCAACAATATTGTTTCACCAGTATTAATATTATCGTCTCAGCGGCAAATGTGGACTCGATAAGTTGGATGTCTGATATGCCTCGAGACGGATAAGAACAAACACGTACATACTGTCGCACAAGATTTTTGTATCGATTCACACACCATCCTCCTGAGGGAGTTGAAATTCACTTTCATGGAGAGTGAAGAACATGATTAAAGAAACATACTACATGGTGAGCTCATAACGTTTGGAGAACGATAAATTGACTCTACACATCATGTTTCAACCTACTTAGTCGGTGGTGATTCCAGATCGTCGCCCTACTGTTAGCAAGTGTCGCGACGACTTTAAAATGGTGCCCGCGATGACGCAATCTCTTGTTGAATATCTAACTGACGGCATTATCGCGTTTGTTTTTATCTGTGAGGTTTGGCTGGGCAGTGCGATACTTGCAGAGTTTTGCAAAGGAACTTGCTTGGATTCATTGTGCGAGATAGTTGTTCAGAAGACCCTCCTCCAAAAGAGCTTTCCATGACAGTAATCAGAACTCATAGAACCGTTCATGAAAAAAGCTCTCTTAAGGGAATAAGCCCTCGAGTTACCGGTTGATTGGAGCAGATTCTAGCTCGCGGAGCTGCTACATTTGACTAAGAAGCTGATTGGCGTTGCTTGCGACAACTGACTAGAATATTGCCTCATGCTATGGTTGGGTACGTATCTTTTATTGTTCAATCTTGCTTTTTTGTTTCAAGAGCTGTTCTCTAGTGACTTGCTAGTGTTCGATTTGCGTTTTGATTTGTTTGCTAGTGAGCCAACTTGTTGATTGACGCTGAGCGAAGGCAGTCTAGCTCTGCATTGGATGGGCGCACGAGTCTCGTCGACTGTTTTGAGCTCGGCCAGACTCGCTCGGTGTCCTTTGGGACCACCTGCAGCCCAATCAAATGTCAACAGAGGCATCTGGGAGTGTGACTCTGGTGTGTGGCCTCATCCAATTGGGCGCGAGGCAGGCGAGCGGGCCGGCCGAACTGGGCGACGAATGCGGCGGCAGTGGTGGTGGTGGTTGTTGTCGATGGTTGAATGTGCAAAGGTAGAGGTGGAGAGCTGAGAGTGAGCATTAGCGGGGCGGCCAGAGAGTGAACATAGGAACGAAATGGTGGTGTATGTGTGTGTGTGTGCCTTTGTTGTAGCTAGATTTCTATCTTCATTGGGTATCGAGCAATTGTTGTTGTGATGTGTGGCGAGCGGTGGCGGCGACCACCACGACACAACATTTGTCGTCAGGCAAACTGGCAGCCTAGTGGGCTCGCTAGTGAGCCAGTCAGCTCGTTAGCTAGTTAGACACAGAGTTAGGCCAGAGCACACATTCACACAAGCTCACAGAGACACACAGACAGACAGACAGACACTTGGACACACACTTGGCTCACACACACAAGCCAATGGAAGTGTGCGTTGCGCAAAAGTATATTTCAAACAATTAGCTCTCTTTCTCTCTAACTATTTCTCGCTCGCCCTCATTGACTCATCACGCTTCAGGCGCATTCTCCAAAGCCTAGTTTTGTCTGCAGGCTAGGCCAAGCATAGAACAAAGCGCGCCCCCGACGCCAGCGAGCACTTCTGTTTGTATAGGAGAGTGAGCCACATCAGTGGCACATCACATTCACTCGCCCACTAGTTGTAGTCCCCATTTGGCTACTTTTGCCGCCCGCTTGCTAATAATAAAAGAGCGATCCCACTTCATTCACTGGTGGTGGTGGCAGTGGTGGTGGTGGCCCACTACGGACAACCGCAATTGGCACCGTGGATGAAAAGGAAAAGAAAAAATATATAAGCTCCCCACTCGGCGGTGTGTGGTAGCCGTGGTGTTGGTGTCGTTGGAGGGCCGTTGCGGCGGCGGCCGCCACGACCGCCGCCAAGCCACTCACAGCCAGCCGGCGGCCCAATGGAGAGCTCTGGTGGCCACGGGGCGCTCCAGGCTCGCCACTCTCTAACGCCGCCCAGTGCTACTCTCCAGTCTTGTTTAGCCTCTGGTCGGCAGGCCCTGTCGTCTAGCTAACCTAAGCATTAAAATGTTTGTTGCTCACGAGTGCATGTTGCCGCCTAGTAAGCCGCCTGGCGCAAGAGCGATTGCTTAGGCGAGCGTCTCTCTGTCTCTCTGTCTCTCTCTCTCTCTATTCGGTTGTTGCTGTTGCAGCGATGTTATCGTTTTCAATTCTATTTGTTTTATTATTGGCCGTCGTGACTTTAATTTGTGCCTCCTAGTCTCAGTTCCTGGCTCTGGGTCGCCATCGGGCGGCAAGCGACTGCCGCCGAGGGCCAACGCGCCAGGAGCAACAGGCACACGCCAGACAATCAGCTCGGCTCCAGTAGCGGCCAAATCGGGCTCAGCAGTAGCCCCGCTTCCTCCCGCGGCGCCAATCCCAGGCCAATCCAGCCTGCCATGGCCACACCAACGCCGCCACCATCGCCACCAACACCGCCACCACCAAAATATCCACCAGCGCCACCAATGGGACCACCAGCAGCAGCAGCAGCAAGTGTGTGCGGGGCGCACTGGTGGCCCAGGCCGGGCCAAAAATGCACACTCTCTGGGGCGGGCCACGCACACGCATTTCGGCGACACAATGCGCCCGAAACGATGCACAGGCGCGTCCATTGTGCCGCCATTGAGGATACAGTGCGCGAGAGTGCCTGTGTGGTGCATGGTCTATGGTGTATGGTGTATATATCTTGCATTTGTCATGAGCCCTATTGATGAGTTTGAGTGGTGGCACTGAGGCAGTGTCTGGGCAACATAAATTGCGCCATCGTCATCCTTGTCGCCAATCCACTTTTGCCTCCTTCTGCTCTCGTTTCCACTACGGCTCACAGCGCGCCCCCTGCCACATGTTCCTCTGTCTCTCTCTCTCCTCTGCCTCTGTCTCTTCCTCCACCATGATGGAGCCCAGGGAGCACCCGATGGGACTAACAGTGAAAATCCACTCAACAACAACAGCAGCAGCAGCAACAACAACAACGACCAAAAGGGCATTAGCTCTCTCGCTCGCTAAATTGCACTCAAACACCCAAGGCTGCGGGTCAAGAGAAAACCATTTTCGAGCCGACTCATTCTCGACCATTGGGCGCACCATTCGTCAGCCCATCGGGCTGCCTAATGGTGCCACTCATTGGCATGTAGAGGTGCCCAGGGCGACGCTTATGGAACATTCGAGGTTATGAGCAAGCAGCCGGGCCACAAGCAGAGGCATAAAAACCATAACTAGTGGAACCATTTCAGCCCCTCCGCTTGTTTCACGTTGGCGCTCCAAGTGGCCTGTGGTTGGTGTTGTTTTTGTTTCAAGTTTCTCCGGCTTTGTGCTGGCCGGAGCTCACTGTCTTACTGGCTTGTTTGGTGACAAAAGTAGCCCAGCAAGAGACACACACGAAGCCAAGCGAGCCGCCCCTTTTGCAGGGCTCACTGCATCGCGGGTTCGACACTCCTCGGGAGTCCATCTTGAACAAGGCCGATCTATGGAGCCGGGCTTGGTGGGTGCACCGGCCCATAATCTTTCAAGCGAGAGCTTGGCAAATTGGTACCATCAAGCGATCGGATCTCATTACGAGATGGTCATCGCCGGGCTCGTCCCATTCTGTGCAATCAAGCTGGTCGCCACTCAGGCTTCTCCACACTTTGAATAATCTCTGGGCTGGGTGCTGGACCTTGGCTGAACCAGAGTGTCAGTCTGGCAGCTAGAGGCCGCGGCAAAACATTTGGCAAGACCAAAGTTCGTCACAGATTTTCACATAATATGCTGCACTGGAGGCCATGGTCTGCCGGCACGAAAGGGCGACCAGTCTCCCTCGTGGCTCCTTACAAACGATCCCAAGGGATCTTTTGTTGCCAACTGCAACAGCAGTTGCTGGCAGATACACACAACAGAAGTTCTGTCCAAAAAGAGTGAGCTAATGATGACAACCAGTTTCTATGAGATAGCCAACACTCTGGAAGAACTCTCCAATGCGTAAGCCGACCACTCTTGGTACTTGTTGCATCCGAATGCTCTTCACTGTTGCTTGGTGATAATCGTCATAATTCACACCAGGCTCCCAATGCAAGAGAGCTTCAGCACCATTGGAACAAGCCTAAAGTTGAGACATTAATTGGTTGCTGTGGCACATGCAAGGATGGGCAGGAAGAGATCGAGTGAGAAAGATTACCAGCAATAAGAGCAGCAACAAGATGCTGTTGCATACTTGCACACTCCGATTCCTCTTCCTTCTCTATTCTGCCCTGTTCACTTCTGTTGAACCGCAACCAAGACTCAACTGATAAACAAAGACTGAAACATGTCGGCACAGCTACGTCACAGTCACAAGTCGAGCGTTGAATATTAACTATTTGAACCCAGAGTGACGAGAAAGGCGGCGCAAACAATTCAGTCGCTCCAAGCTAGTCTGCAGTCCAATGACTGGACTGCCATGCCCGTCAAAACAGTCTCTTCAGCTCTGCGCCAGTGGCAAACCTTGGGCATTTCAGTCCCACTTCATGGGCTGATCATAGAGTACAACAACTCGGTAGATAATAGGCTTGATATGAAGGAGCAGGTTTTCAACGTAACCAGAACCTACCGAGCCCCAGTCGTTAATGAGTGACAGTCGAAGATAAAATCACAGGCGATAGAGGAGATACAATTATAAGACTTCATCGTCGTTTAATAAACTTGTAGCTTTCCGTATCACGCGGTTCCTCCGGGGAGTCCGTAGAGTCGAGATCGAGTTATCACACCTGTTGCTGTGTCTCAGAGAGAATAAACGATTTTCTGTTAGATATTCGTGACCTGACGTAAATTTTGTTGATTTGGCAAATCGATCAGAATAATCCTAAAAAGGAGTTTTCAACATGTAAGCACTTTCGTGATGTCCCTATCTAGCGAAAATCATCATTTTGTTTCACAGCCGAATACCGGGATTCCGAACCAGGAGACTAACCTGTGGGTCGAGATCAATTGAGAGGATTCAGAATTACGGTTAGAAGTTATGCTTTTGAAAAACTCAACTGGAAGTGATGGGCTTATTTGGCGGGGATCAGATGAGACTGAATAATCACTTAAGAACCACATCGTTCTAAGTCAGAGATCTTGGTAGTTTAATCTCTCATCACGGCCGCCCAGAGGATCCAGGTCTCAAGGTCTCAACAGCCAATTAAACATACCTTTGAAATTACGATTGGGGTCATCAAATTGGGAGGGATCTGATTGACCGGGGCCCAGTGTTAGGCCAATGGGTGGGGCCTGGGGATGAAGAATCTCTCGTTAATAAGGACATTCAACATTCATAGGTTGAATAGCGCCAGAAACAGTGTGTGAATTTTAGTAGAATGTAGGTACTATTTAAGGCACGATTGACTCGATGAGACAACCAGCATGTAGCCGGTGTCGATTCGCGACCTCGCTTCCTATAGCCCACGATCAATTTAGTCTCTAATTTGTTAGTTTTGATTGGCACCGTCCGAGAGCCTGGCAGATGTCGCTCCGTGGCGTGGCGTCGAGACAATTTAGTGTTAGACAATCTTGGGGGAACTTACCTCTTGATGGTGTCTCACATGTTGAGAGATGTTCTTCAATTCTTAAATGAGAACATGATTTGAAGAGAGCCCGAATTTAAATACTGAAGACGGTTTGTGGAGGATGTGAGGTCGGCGAACGCAACGTGCGGCACATTTCGGCCACGCTGCTTCCCGTCTCAATCCGCATTGAACTCCGCGGGGAACAACAGCGCCACCTGCAATACCCCAAAATTATCAGTGATTGAATGGCACAGTCGCAATACAAATGTCCATTCTTGGTCTCGTTACCGGTGGCCTCATCACAGCCGACAAAGCAACTCGGCCTTAAGATAGCCCTCCTATAGCAACCTATCCTCGTGATGTGATAATTATCCATAACTGGGGTTACAAGAGGGTCTTATGACACTAGAGCCCATCCCAGGGATCTAGCTTCAGCCCTCGATACAGAGCAGCTATGCTTCCCTGAGGCGCTCCCCTTTGGCTGTTGAATCCCCCGACTGCGCGTCGATGTCAGTGAGCTCTATTGTTGAACGGGCGGTTGAAGCAAAAGCTCGGTTGCTTCTTTCGCACGAGCAATCCCCAGGATTTGTGCCCGCTTTGTCGGTCCGCGTTGATCGCACGAGATAGAGCGCCGAATTCAACTGGAGCGGCCCACGTAAATTTTGGGTTGAGCAGATATTTATGATTCGCATCCAGCCGCTCTCGGTTTGGCCTCCTTTCAATCTCCTATTATCAGTAATATAATCATGGGGTCTTACATGTCTTATGCTTTTCAGAAACATCCATACTCGAGCGAGTAATTGATATAGCTCGATTTCCATCCAGGTTCGACCAATAGGAAGATGGACTCAGCAAGTGGCAACTCTGCAACAGTTTCTCAGTCACCTAGTAAAACCAACGACTCTAGATATTCAACCCAAATAACTAACTCTCAATCTACTACAAGCACCATCATCGATTCATCGAAAACCGCCATGGACAACTCAGATGATGATTTCTCCGCAACAAATGCCCAGGGCAAGACAACCACCTCCAGTGGCCCATCATCTACAGCTATGAACTCCAACTCAACTACAACCTCAACCACACCCAACGTCACTACCACAACAACTACCACTGCAAACACATTTCTACCATTGACACGTGCTAGAATGAGAGAAAATATAGATAGCCAAGAAGTTTATAATATCAACAATATACCCCTCAAGACCGGCCCAGAAGAGGCTGCTAGGAAGGCTAGGTTTAGTCCCCATAAGATAAGCGAAGTCGAATATACAGCTTTATATGATCTCGGTTTTCATGACAGTCAAACAATAGGAGAATTTTATCTCTATACAAGGAACAACATTCTAGCGCTCTGGTATGATAAGCTAAGTGTCGAGTTGACCAAGGAGGAAGCTTTGGCTGCTCTAGAAAATCAAGCTTACGGTGATATAGATGACTCTAAGAGGCACGAAATCATAACCAGGACCTTTGATTTCTTGGATCGTCTTGGCCGTATCAACTTCGGCATGATGGAAACCGTTAACAAGTTCCCAAAACCTCGCTTGTTAGACAAGTCCAGAAGAGGACCTCTCATGAGTCTCCATCAATACAAACCACCTCTTAAGTCGGGTGGTAAGCGAGTTGGCCGAGTGATCGTCATTGGAGCTGGCCTCAGTGGTTTGGCGGCTGCTAGACAACTTCAACGGTTCGGCCTGGAAGTTATAGTCCTCGAAGCGAGAAATCGAGTCGGGGGTCGAGTTCATACGTACCGTAAAGGTAATTTTATCGGTGACTTGGGTCCTAACTCTTTCAATGGCATCATCGGAAATCCAATGATGGTATTAGGTAAACAAACTGAGGTACTTGTAACCGAGCTTAAGCAAAAAATTCCAATTTATGAAAACAAAGTAGACAAAAATGGCTCGTCAGTTTGTCAGCAAGTTGACACTTATCTAGAAAGAGCTGTTGAACGGGAGTACAACAAGATCATGGAAGGGACTCGGGTTCTCAAGAACAACTACAAGATAGAGAAATATCACGGCGAGCCTTTCCCAGTTGGTATGGCAGTTGATTGGGTTATGAAATTACAGGAGAAGAATGTCAAAGATGATCAATTCAAGTATCTGGAATCTATCGAAAATTTCTATAAACAGTTGATAGAGGGTGCCAACAAAAAATTGGAGAAATCCAGAGTTATCAAGAAGCTGCACGGAGAATTATGTTTAATTAAAGATACTACTGATATTGGTAACCACAAGGATAAAGGCGCCATCGATACGTTCAATCGACGGTGTCTAACAAGAGATCTGGATATCGCTATACGCGAATACAAACTACTATGTGAACAAGAGGAATCTATACACAAACAAATAAGCGAATTAATGAGGAGTCCTCCTAGTGACACCTACTTAACGCTAGGTGACAGACGTTTGCTGGACTGGCATTTTGCAGAATTGGAGTATGCACTAGGATGTCCAATTAACAAGTTGGGTATTTATTACGAAGACGATGAGCAGATATTCGGAGGTAACCACTGGATGCTCGTGCAAGGCTTTAGTCAAATAGTGGACGCCATGAAAACGGATCTCGATGTGCAACTCAATACAGGGGTTAGAAAGATCACAGTAACTAAGAACTGTTGCAAAGTACTCACCTATCAGACCGATCATACAAATAGCCCCTATACAGAGATTACTGCCGATGCAGTCTTATGCACGCTGCCACTCGGAATACTTAAAGATAGTTATCAGGCCAGTTGTAGGTATGCTCTAGACCCTATCAATATTGAGCAACAGAAAACTCTACAGAAAGGCTATCAGCCTGTTATCTTCAGCCCGCCATTACCTAAGTGGAAAACTCAAGCTTATGAGAAACTAGGTTGCGGAAATCTTAACAAGATTCTATTACATTTCGATAAGTCTTTTTGGGACAACGATCTGCATCTATTTGGAGTGGTTAATCACAAAGCTATTAGTCGAGGAGAATTCTTCTTATTCTGGCACTATGGGCGTACTCCCACCTTGACAGGTTTAATGTCAGGCGAGGCTGCAGATCTGATGGAAAAGTTACCTGACGTAGAGATTCTGGAAAGGTGTCTAGATGTGTTAAGATCAATTTATGGCAATACTAATGTACCAGCACCAAAAGACTACGTAGTCACAAGGTGGCGCAAGGATCCTTGGGCTCGAGGAGCTTGGTCATTCATGCAAACAGGCACATCCGGTGACGATTATGACGCTTGCGCAGAGCCGGTGGTTTTGGATCACTCAAATGAATCGCAATTCAAGGAAAGGGTTCAATTAACTCCGGATGATAAAGAGAGCTCGAGCAACCCCTACGCAAAGCGTATCAAAACGAACGATGAGATGCCTAGACTGTTCTTTGCCGGTGAGCACACCACGCGTCACCATTTCGCGTCCGCCCATGGCGCCGTCCTAACTGGTCTACGTGAGGCTGCCCGGATCGCAAACACCTACCTGGGTTGCCCCTACGATACTGCAAAAGAACCGGGAGTCTTGACCCACATACTGTATTGATCTGGTAGACGAAAAATGCCCAATAAAACACTTTCAGCTCAACCAAATCATAAGCGGAGACGATTTTCGAAAGAGATCTCCAACTAGGCGAGTTGTCTTTCGTGGACATGCTCTAAAATGTTCGCCGCCATTCTCACTGTCTCAGAGTCGATCTCTAGTCTCTAGAAATCATCGCATTCAGATGGAAGCGAGTTAGAAATTAGCTCAAAAAGGAATTCCTATTCAACCATAAAGATTCGTTTATTTTCGGCGGCCTCTCATGAGGAGCCCGGCCTGTGTTCATCCATTCTGGAGCGTGAACCTGGAGTTGTTGTTCTATTTGTAATTGTTGTCACTGGCAGCGAGCAGTATGAGAGCCAAAGATCTGCGCTTTCGTTTACGTCTCCTCCTGACCGAGTGGATGTTCATGGCCGGCATTCCGAAATTTTGGGCCGCAGAGTGGCCGGAAGTGGCGGCCGGACTCCCATGAGCCGATGGGCCAGTGGTCACTGGGAGGGCGCGTTTACGGCGTCGTCGTCGGCGGCGGCGGCCGTGTGAGTTTTGGATGCGGTCGAGTTCGTTGTCGTCGGCCATGGTGGTGGGCCAGTCGTCGGTGTCGAATGGACGGGGCAGGAAGTTAGTGGTGGCAAACTCTTCGCCGGGATTGGAGGAGCCGCTCGACAGGGAGAGGGCGGCGGCCCGAGTGGGTCGGCCGGGTGGGGAGATGAAGGATGGGGCAGGTGAGGGATTGGCTTGGGGCCAGAGGGGGCGCAGAGGAAGTGGGACGGCGCCGAGTGTGGTGGGTCGCCGTTGGTCGGGGGGCTGCGAGGGGTCGGTGAAGAGGTTCTTGGCGTTGATGTCGCTGGGCAGGACGGGGACTGGCGGCATGAGCAAGCTGGAGAGTGCCGGCGCGAGCTGGCCTGTGGGAAGAGTCATGGAGGCGAGCTGGGAGTTTGGGGTGGTGGCGGCAGCGGCCGAGAGAGTTGAAGGAGCGAGCTCGAGAGGACTCAGTGTCTGGCCATCGGCTCGCTGTTTGTCTCGCTGGAATTGGGCCTGCAGGAGGCGTCTGTGGAACTCTTCGTGCTGGGGAACTGGATGGAAGGGAAACAGAGAGTTGCTGGAGGGAGAGAGCAGAAGAGGGCCAGAGGCGAGGTGAACAGGAAAGGAGGAGGAGGAAGAGGTGGAATCAGGAGGAGGCGAGGAGGAGGCTGCATTTGGTTGGGCCATATTTACCTGGTGCATCGGGGCCGAGTTGTGCTGCTCTAGTTGGTTGCTCTGGGTGCTCGTGGGTGACTGTTGGGAGTTTTGCTGGCGCCCCGGGGTGGCCGCCGGCGCTGGAGGTGGAGGTGGTGGCCCTTGTTGCTGGTGGGGGGAGCTCGATGATGAGTGCATGCCGGCCGGCTGTCCATTGGGTTGCGGGGCCAAGTTGGACGGAATTGGGGGCGCCGAGAGGTGAGACAGGCGATGGTGGTGGCCAGCGGCGCCCATTGGAGCGGCCACAGGTTGTTGCCGGTTGTTCGGGTTGTTGTTGTTGTTGTTGGTTTGTTGTTGGTCAATAGAATGGTCAGTTGGTCGGGTCTCAGCTAGATTGTGGTTCGTTTGGTGGGCCGACAATTGAGGTTGAGGTTGTGGTTGGATTTGTGGCTTGTGGTTAGGCGGAGGTTGTCGTTGTTGTTGTTGTTGTTGCTGTTGCTGATGCTGCTGTTGTTGCTGTGCTGGAGGCTCGTCGAGCGTCGACAGATCGTGTCTCGGCGGTGGCGGCGCAAAGTGGGCGCTCGGCCCCGAGACTTGGGGATCAGAGGGTGAGGTTGGGGGGCCGTGAGGGGGGAAGTCGGTGGACCAACCCCACTCACTGGGGGGAACATTGGGCCGGTTTTGGGGAGGGTGGTTAGGGTGGTCATTACCTTGTTGTGGCAGGTTCAGTTGTTGCTGCAATTGTTGGCTCTGGCGCACCGAGGGCAGCCGCACATTCAGGCCGGCCTGGCGGAAGATCTCACGAAGAGCCTCGCTGCCCCGGAAGGGTCTCTGCTGGGCCTCGTAGTCGCCGGGCAGCCCCATTGCGGGATAGGTCTTGCGGTGGGCGGGGCCCAGGGCACTGGCGTCCCTCTGGGCTTCGGGCGCGCCCGCTGCGGGACTCTGCGAGGAGTGGGGCGCGTCCGCGGGCAGACCTAAGCGGTGCTGGCCGCTCACGCTCACGTTCAGCCCGGGCACGTAGGGGAACATGTAGGCGTAGTTCGTCTGCAGCCCGATCGGGTGCGCCGCCGTCCCCTTGCCGCCCTGGGCCAGGTAGGCTCGGTCGTAGCCCAGCAAATCGAGCAACCTCGACAGGGCGGCCAACTTGACGCCCACCAGCCCGGCGGTGGCCAAAATGGAGGTCACTGGTACCACCGAGAGGACGGCGCCCACCGCCTCCAGCTGGCACTGGACAAAGAGGTGCTGGTTTGGGGCGGGCGGATGCACGAGCAGGAGGCAGAGCAGCAGCCAGATTGAAATCATCTGAGGGCCCAGTCGGGACATTGTGCCCACTCTTGCCGGTCTGATTGTTGTGAGAAGAAATCTTCTAACTTCTAGGACTGAACTTCCAACTTGACTACTGTTATTTCTTGCAGATTCAACTTTCTACTTTCGGCCACCCTTCGCCGAACTCAAACTCTTCTTGCTGTTGAGTCTTGTGCGCCTCCTCCAGTGTCTTTACTTTGCTGATCGTTGATTTCGGCAAGCTTCTGGCTCAGTCCCAAGCGAGTCTGACATGATGTTGAAGCAACAAGCTCCAGCACTTGACACTAGGGGCCCCGCATTCAGGATGCTGCTTGATGAGCGACTTCGAGCGAACGAGCTAGAGCAGACCTCCAACAATGGTGGAGTGGTAGATGCCCCGATGCCTGGCAAGTAATGGAGTTGGGAGAGCCGAAAAGGTTAACGAGTTTGTTGGGCGAGTTAGTGTCCTCCAATGAGGACTTGAGTGATTTGTTGAGCCAACAGAACAGAGAGAGAGAGAGAAGCAGTGAGAGAGAGGGAGACAGTATTGTGCTAGAGTTTTTCAGGATCAATTTGAGCCAGAAATCGACTGAAATTTGTGTCTTACTGATTGGCGTTTATAATAATTTGAGCAGGCCAAATTGTGGTCGGCTTTAGCTGGCTGCCAATCCATAGCTGAATCCGTGTTCAACAACTGTCTATCTGGAGCGGGAACTCTGCTGAATCGTTTAAGCCTCCTGGACGGTCTGCTTGGAAGGATGCCTCTCGGTTGGCAGACTCTAATCTCATTAGAAGCAAATTGTGGGCCCAACAACGAGGACAACAAGGATGGAGACAGACTCTTGGAAGCGCAGGTGTGTTGATGATTCATAGCGGATTATTTCGCGTGCCTCATTTGGTTGGGCCAAGTGGTTGGGGTGCTCGAGATCAGCTCCAATGGGTCCAATTTAGTAGACGAGCTCGCGCCAGCTGTAATCAGAATAATATGAAACTAAGTGTGCACAGTGCTCTGAGGCTGAGGAAGAGATTTTTCAATCTTCATCAATTCTCAACATTCTGTGATAATTTTCACAACTTATCTCAGCTGAGTGGGCTCGTGCAATCAAGTCGGGTTGCCGACAACTGTTGGGATCGTCTGCGTTGGTTAGGAGATTCTTTTTTGAGGTTTCTAAAAAATTTCCATGGTATCTTTTGTTGTTTGGGCTTGTTTGTTTGGAGAAAAAAGCATAAGAACCTGATCCAAATGGGCCCATTTTTTTCTGATCTCAATCATTTCTTTCTTGCTCTGGCTATTGCTCGCAGTCAAAATAGCAAAATTGAAATCAGCTCCTGTCCAATCAATATATAGAGATACCCTTGGATTGAGTTAGACTCTGTAGCTTTAGTGTTCATTCATTTTTCCAATTAATCAATTAACCGTTAAAATTAAGGCTAAATCTAAGAAGAGTGCAAGAAAAATGGCCGCCGAGGGAACAGGCAGAGCGGGTTGTGTTTATACGCAGTTGGAGCTGAACAAGAACCGCTGCAAAATGCTCTGGTTCATGTGCATTGGAATTGCCATTGCTCTATATGGCATCTACGTGCAGGCTCGCAGCGCCTCCAATCCAAGTTACTCGCCCAGCCTCGAGGTGGCAAGCTCGTGGATGTACCACAATGTGGTGCACAAGGTGGCCCAACCGACCTCTTGGTTCAGAGACATCCTGGCCGGTTGTGGCCACCATGCCAGCCAAACAATTAAGAAGGACTCGGGCGGCCTTGGAAGCATGATCATGAACAGGCTCATGCTTCCGGCCGTCCGTTACTCTGGAATGGCCAACGGCATGATCCATGTGCTGCAAATATGCTTCCTGCTCTCCTCGCCCAAGAGCACCCGCGCCGCCGAGGTCATCCTTGCCTTCTCAAGCCTGGGCCTCCTAGTGTCTGCCCTATGCTTGGGCGGGGCAATGGCCCACTGCCGACTCATCGGGTTCACCTGTCTGGGCGTGCACCACATGGTGATCATGTGGTTGGCTTGGGGCCGCCGCCTCCTCCTGAAGGGCGCCAACTGTCCCTCGGTGGCCGCCGCCTCGAGCACCGCCTTCGCTGGGGGCGCCTCGGGGGGCGCCGGAGGACCAGCGGCTGGCACCTCGGGCATGGCTAGACGCAACTCGTCGAGCGAGCTGCCCGAGCCGGCCAAGAAGAGGCCCAGCGTGAGCGGCCAGTCCGGAGGCGCCAAGCCATCCAACGGGCAGACGGGCTCCCACTCGAGCTCGTGCAACAGCCGCCTGAGACGGCCCACCGAGCGGCGCAGCTGAGTTGGACTCCCACGAGGAGACGCTGGACCTCTTTGGAGCCTCTTTGGGAGCCTGTTTGGGGGCCTCTTTGGGGTGAACAAGTGGCCAGGTAGACCTAAGGAGTGGAGCTCCTCGAAGACTGCGGCCCAAGAGGCAGAGACGGGCGGCGTGCAGAGTTGGAGCGGGCGCGTCAGTGGGCCGCCAGTGACGAGCATGAATTATTGAACGCGCCAATGGTGTGCAATGTTGGAAGTGCAAAAGTGTGTGTTGTAGGTTGTTGTTGTTGTTGTGGCCAGCAGCGCGCTCGCTCTTCACTGGCCACTGCCTATCATCATCACGCCCAGCTGGAGGCCAACCTAATTTGCCCATTTCGTCCTGTTGTTTCTCCTCCTCCTCTTGCTTGACCAATGAGATGGGCAAACTTTTCAACAGGCAAACGAAACAACAAGCAACAGGCATGAGCCGCTAACTGTGGAGGTGAAGCGGGCAGAAAATAAAGCAAAAAACAAACAAAAACACAATCTGAGAGTGAGGCAGGAAACAATCTGTGGCCACAACAAGTTCGTGTGTCTGGCGTTGGGCGAACAGACACAACATTTGGTTAACATTTTCACGATTCATTTTCATTTTTCCTTCTCCTTTTAGTTAGCCAAACGTTTTCCCAGAACAACCTTTTTACAGTTCATTTTTCAAGCCGCAAATTCGCTAATTTGTGTTTCATGCCCAATCAATTCGACCAAAACACAGCCGAACCTTAGGGCCAACTGGAAGCTCCAATGTTTGGCCAACATTGATCGATGTTTCCTCTGGTTGGCCATTTTGTATTGTTTTTGGCCTCAATCGCGCTCCCTTTCGGAAGCTCATCTTGGGGCCTCGTTCCTGCAAGCGAGAGACGCGCGCAGTGCAGCGGAAAAAGGCATGACTTGCACGCTTGGGGCCCCGAAGAGAAGTTTTAGCAAACTTGGAGGGCCCAAAAAAGGCAGAGAAATGTTGGAAAAAGCGGACAGAAAAAGCGGCCGACAGGCAACAGGTGAGCTTCCAGAAGGATCCAGCGCGAATCCTAAGCAGTGGATCCTGAGCAGTGATCCTAAGCAGAGGAGCCTCTTGAGGCACGCTGGAAAATCGGCCAAAGTCGAGCGGCCAAACGGGCGAATGGGGCGCCCATTTTCGTTCATGCAAATTCCAGGCCGAAATGTAATTGATTATAATCTAATTGCCTGCAGTTTACGATTGGGCAAGGGCCGCTTTTGGGCCGCTTTTTGGCCGCTCAGCAACGATTTATTATTATTGTTTGCTTTGTTCATTGGAGTTTGCAGAACATTGCCGAAATTTGGCTCCGCTTTTGGACCTCTTCTGGAGCTTAGCTCACCTTGCAGCTTGGTGCAGACGAGAGGCTTGCTTCTCGTCGACTGAACGGTGAGAAGTGAGCAACATCAAGAGAGCAGCATCAAGAGAGCAGCATCAAGTGAGCAGCATGAAGTGAGCAGCGTTGAAGCATAAAGTTAACAGTGAAAAGTGAACATGGAGAACAGTGAAAAGGTGGGCAGAAGTGTGGAAGAGGAGCTGTGAGTGATTTGCTTGGGGCTAAGGCTAAGGCTAAGCAGAGCAGCACGGCGAGTGAGGCATTGCAGAGAGTTCATTCAGCTTGTTGGGCGCTGGAATTTGATTCGTAAATTTGTAAGCCCCAATTGGGCCGAACGTCGAGGGTGGTGCTCGTTGTGGTGGCGAGATTGAAATTGAAACAAGCTGCGAGCGAGCTGCCGAGTGGCAAGGCGAAAGGTAGTTTTTTCCTCCTAGAAAGCGGCCTTAGTTTAGGAGCGCAAACTGGCGGCCGAACTTGAGCCGCGCCACAAGCGAGCTCTCTACTTGTAGCTGTCAGCCAGTGGCGCACAACAGGTGGTTGCCTGCGGAGACTGCGGAGAGCGAGCAGTCGGCCGAGCTGGTCGGCCACATTCTGGCCCAGTCGACGTTGGTGGCGAGCTGAGGCAGAGCCAGAGCCAGAGACAGAGACGGGGACAAGCCGCGAGAGGGGAGCTGTTGAGAGGCCCACACGCTCGGGCGGGCTAATCTCCTCTGGGCGTGTGGCGCCCCGAAGAGTGTTTGTGGGCCGGCCGGCCCGAAGAGTGTCTCTGGGCGGCTGGCCCATACTCGCAGGTGGCTCCCCAGGCGGCGCCCAAAGCGGCGGGCGAGCAGTTGGCGATTTGGGCCAAATTTGGGACCAAACTTTGCACACTTTTTTCGATATTTTTCGCACAAATTTCCAACCAATTGGCGGCAAAATCGGCGCGATCTTCTCACGAGAGAAACTTCCAGCAGGAACCAGCAATGGCGAGGTGAGCCGGGCGGATAATTGAAACGTTTAGGCGGCCGAAATGCGAAATTAAGTGACGATTTTGGGCCCATTTGACGAGCGGAGCCAATGGTGCAGCGCCAAGTGGTGGCCAACACCACTGCCAGTTTTGGGCCGTACCTTGTACCTTGTACCTTGTGTCTGGCCGTGGCCGAAGTGGGCGAGTGAGCGTCGAGTGCGCCGGGCAGGCAACAATTGAATTGTCATCTGGCGACTCGTCAAAAGATAACTGACGTTGGCTGGAAATTATCGGCGGCAAAGTGGAGTGGCCGTTTCGCTCAGGCTCGCCCTCTCCTTTGGCGCTTCCCTTTGGGCATCACTTGCAGTTTGCTGCTCCAATTGGGCAGCAAAGTGGGCAGAAAAAGCGCATTGAAGCCCATTGGAGGCGCGCGCGTCAAAGCAAAATGCGCTCTCGCACACGCCCCACTCGCAGCATTGTAAAGCCCATTGCAAATCGGCCGCCTCGTGCACCGCTCGTTGTTATGCGATAACAACCTGCCAGCGCCACACCATTGCTCTGGGCCCGCCCGACCCCTGGTGCTCTCTGGGTCTGCCCAAAACTGCTGCCTTGCCCACTGGCTCCACTTGGAGCCCATTGGTCAGCCAGCGAGCCGTGAACTCGCCTGCCCACTGGTCAGGGGCAGCTCAGCCACTGGAAGGCACTCCAACAGGCCAGAGGAGACAGGCCCCCCAATGCAGCTCGGAGGAAACTGGAACACTCAAACTGGGTGTCTATTTCCAACTTTTGAGTGAGAAAATTTAATCGTCCCGTTTTATTTTGCTGCCTCCTTTGTTCTGGGCGAGCGCAGGCCACTTGTGTGTCTGTGTGTGTTATAATAAACTGGATTGAATTCAATTGCGAGCCCCGACGGCTAGTCGCAACTCATCGTCGTTGTTGTTGTCCCAGTTGGCCAATCGGCCAATTGGGAGCCACCGAATCAACACTTGCAGATAACTCTGTCAGAGCTCAGCTTGTGAGCTCATGCTTACGGGACAGAGCTGCTGTTCACTTGGCAGTCCGATTCTGCTCGCTTGTCATCGGAACCATTTTGGTGTGCAACTGAATCTAATTACATGTTTGGGCCAATCTTTTTTTGTCCCCCCTTGAGGTTTCTGCTCGTTCCATTGGAGGCCCAAGCGTTCGAACTGGACACTCTGGTTGGTCCACTGGCTTGGCCGAGTGGGCAGCCCAATTGAGTGTCGTTTCCACACGTCACTTTGCTGGACTGCAGACGAGGACGCGTCAACAATCATCATCACAACAATAATGGTCGCCAACGCGCTGCCTGAGCAAGCCTGTGGCTGCACTGCGGCGCAGCATAGCACTGGGCCGCCGTTTGGCGTGCGCACCAAAGCTCGACCCAATTGGAAAAGGCGCACACATTTTGTCAACGTTTAAAATATTTTCCTCCCTCTTTTTATAGGCACGCCGCGCCAATCCGCCAACCATGGAGACGAGCCCGAAGGAAAAGGAAACCATCAATCAGCCCCAACAGATAGGAGCTCCAGTTTACTATAAATGAAAAAATGAGCCAAGCAATATTTCCAGCTCCAAGCTCGGGGCGAGAGAGAGAGAATCCTTGGCAATGGAGCGGAGGTTGCCCTGTACTGAAGAGAGCCAAGAGAGCCACTCTTGTGGCCTGCAATTGGCGGCAGGCGGGGAATTGGAGATGCTCGGCCAGTGGTCCAGTTGAACGGGCCGAGAGTGGCCCAATTGGATAGAGGAGCTAAGCGTTCGTTTGGGCAACTGTGTTTTTTGTTCCCAGAGATTGGGGAACAAAAAGTATCAAACAACAAATTGGCTGCTTGTTCTGGCTGATGTTTGGTGTCATTGTGCCCACTGGGCACCTTAAATGTGCTCCCGAAGCACAAATCGAGCAATAAAAGCCTCTCAAAGGTGCCCTCTCCAGCGTCCACCTTTTGCTCTGGCTCCATTTTCCATCTCCTTCGACTCCCCAGTGGCCAGTGGTCGGTCGGCGCCAAAGCATGATGAAGATGAATCGGGCCGCCGCTTGAGTGGCGCCGAGCTTGCCCCGAGTGGGGCTCATTTTCATCATCATCAACATCATCAAATTGGCCAGGTTCATCATTTTGCAAATAGCCATCATCGCGGCCAGCAGGAAGGAAGGGCAGGAAATGGCCAGCCAGTGGGCCAGTGGTTGTTGCGGCGGGCCAGCCAGCCAGTAGGTGTTTGGGGAGTGGTGAGGTTATTGAAAAATATTTGACAAGAGCACTGGCGGGCCAAGTGGGACGAGGGGCCGGCCGGCAAGTGGGTGCTCTTGAGTGTGTTAGTGGCGGCCTGTTGGTGATGGCGACCCTAAGCTAAGAGTGCGCCAACTGGAACTGAGCTCGTCTGGCGCACGTCCAACTCCCCGCACACAACAACACGCTACAGCAGTGCGCCCCCTGCGTTCAATTACCAATGCTCGCCTGTTGTGGGTCCCCGCCTCAGAGTTGCTGGCCTATTTGTTTCTCTCTCTTCTTCTATCTGACCCTCCAACTAATCGTAATAGTAATAATAATAATAATAATAATAATCACAAAAGGGCAATAATGATTACAGTGGAGAAGGCTGGGGCGAGCGCGAGCCTGCTTCTCGCTTGCGAGAGGAGGGCAAACAAACAGGTATGTCTGAGCAGACCTGCCCGGCTGTGCCCTCTTGCCTTCTAGATCTCCACCTCCAGCCGAGACTGAATCCACCTTTGCAGCTCCACCTGGAAAGGTTTCTAAATTATTTAAATAGTTCAAGCATTTCAATTTGCAGTATATTTCATTTCCACGTATCCAATCGGCCCTCATTGCGTTGTTGGTCTCCTTGCATTTGAGTGGCTAACATTTGCTATTTGCCCCTCTACAGCCAAAGAGAGAGGAAAACAAAGCGAGCACAAATGGCAAATTCTGATTCTAATTCCAATTCTGCTCCTCCAATTCTACTACTTCTCGAATTCTTGGTTGCCCCTCTCATCAATGCACCACACAGTCCTCCATTCATCCGGCGGCGCATTGAATGCAGCTCCATTTCTATTACTTGTCTCTCTCTCTCTCTCTCTCTTTTCGATGAATGAGATTCGAGATTCGTTCCCTCATTCATTCAATCAACTTGTTGTTGCTGCAAACAACAACCAGTTGTTGTTGTTTTTGTTTTTGTGTTCCACTTCCAGCGAGCTTCAGACAGTGCTGCTCAAACGGTCTCCAGCTGACAATTGATTGGCCATTGAATTGGATTGGCCGAAGAGGAGGGAAGAAGAGTGGAAATTTAGCCAAATTCCACAAGCGCGACCGTTTGTCTATGTGCAATTTGTTTTGCACACACACACACACAGAAACAGACAGACAGACAAGCCAAAAGGAGAGCAAACAAGCCTCGGCCTTGGTGGTGTCCAGTTGTTGATCCTCTGTTTTCATGCATAATTGCGCGCCGACCTGCAGCTTTGCCAAGGGAGGAGGTCAGTCCCAATTGGGGAGCACGAATTCCACAAGCGCAAAAGTGGGCAAAAGTTTGTCCAATTGGAGACCCTTGTTGCTGGAGATCCTTGTTCTGATTGGGAGGAGCAGCAGCAGCAGCAAGCAAAGAAACACCAAGAGGCACCAGTGGCTCGTTTCTCCGTCTCAGTGACTGTCTGCCAACTGGTCTCGGGGGGGCGAAGTGGAGCCAGAAATGGAGGCCAGGCGGTGGCGAAAAAGTTGATTAGCCGCCAGGGCAGAATGGAGACCAAGCTCGTGCCAAATTGCAATTAATTCGCACAAACAAGCGCCAAGTGGTGGCCATTTTGGGCCGCCACTTTGCTCCAAGTTGGCCAGAGAGTGTTGGGCCAAGTTTCCAATTGCGGCCACTTCGCCGGGCAGCAAAGAGTGCTGCCCAACAGAGAGAGACGATGAGGCTGCCTTCATCTCAGGCAGAGGAAACAATTGCAAATTTCATTTGGACCTATAGATTGTTCGATGGCGCAAATTTGCCAATTGCGTGCCGGAGTTTGCGCCGCCTCTTTGCCCAATGGTTCCAGGCCCGAGCTGGAGGCTAGACCATGAGAGTTTGGCCCGCAAGTGCACTAACTCGGCCAGACTTTTCTTTGAGAGGAGAAGACGAGGGGCCTTCTCTCACACAAACACAATCAACTGGCGATCGTGGGCGCCCAATCCGCGCCCATCTCCTCTGCTTGGGTCGTGCTCAGCGAGCAACAGGCCCACTCTCGAGGGTCCCTCTCTCTCCTTGTTTGGCATGAGTTGGGGCCCAAACACAGACGGCGCAGGTCTGTGGCCAATTTGCGGCCACAGACAGCCAAAAGGGAAGGGAACAGGGCCGAGAGAGGAAGAGCAGGATAACAACATTAGAGCGTGATGAGAGCCGCAGACTGAGTGCCGTGTGGGCAAAGTAATGAGTATCAAAAAAGTGATGACTAAATGAGCTGTGGTGTGCTTCCTTGTGCCAGTTAATTTGTTTGTTTTCCTCTTTCTCTTGTGTTGGTCATTTTTTTCTCTTTCTTTGGTAATTTGTGCTCTCTTCTAACATGAAGTCTCTCGTCTGGGACAAGGAGAGGCGAAAATCTTGAGGCAAATGAGAAGGAAGAAGGCAGATTTTGGTCCACAGATAACAAACAAATCAATCATGCAAAAGTGGAATTGGCAAACTGATTCCGCTGCCAGTCTGTTGTTTTGTTTTGTTTTGAGACTATTATTCTATTTTTCTCCTTTTGTTTACATTTTGGTCCTGCCTTCGTCCAGTGCAATTTTCACTGGTTTTTCAGGTTGCATTGGACACTGTGTGTTCTGGTGCTCGCACAACTGCAGCACCGAACTGCAGATTAGCCGCACCACTTTGGGCCGATTTTCCACTCGCCTCAATTGGGTGCACACGAACGGCTCATTTTGGCTTGAAAGTGGCACACACTTTGCATTGTGACTTTGCATTGTGAGCCAGAGAGAGTCTCTCTCAGTGGAAGACTCGCTTTCGTCCTGCATTTTTATATATAACATTCTTATATCTTATTCTTCCCCTCCCAGAAGATGGATAATTTCGGGCCCAGAAATTCACCAGTCACACTGTTAGGCACAAGCTCGTGTGCCTCTCGTGTGCCAAAGAGCACACGGCAACTCTGCTGCACTCTTTGTCCTCCTCTGCAAACTCCACCTCTGGGCAATAATTGAGTTACAACTGCATCCAATTGGCCAGGATTCGATTACGCAATTTTTCGCCCGTGATTACTGAGCTCGGGCCGAGCTGGGCCCGAGCAAGT
>Ga0058701_10000504_pt1 | contig 26969 bp, 15 predicted proteins | sample AgamicOrMae_FD_97039 | JGI IMG/M metagenome (GOLD analysis project Ga0058701, IMG submission 97039) | Agave microbial communities from Guanajuato, Mexico - Or.Ma.e | ecosystem: Host-associated > Plants > Phyllosphere > Phylloplane/Leaf | place: Guanajuato, Mexico | collected 2012-06-04 | reverse complement strand
TTGAAAAATAAAAAAAGGAAAAACAATCGAAAAAATGGGGTAAACATTGAAAATTGGAAAAAGAGAAAAAAAATGAAAAAAAAATGGGGGAAAATTGAAAAAGAAAGAAAAGAACTTGAATATGAAAATTAAAAAAAAAAATAAAAATAACTGAAAAAACGCTTTTAAAAATGAGGGGTATTGCTAGAATATAAGCACAGTTTGGAATCATGCCTTTAATTTTTTTATCAAAAACATTTATTGATTATTAATTTGATAGACAGTAGGTTTCTGGAGGTCTTCTTTGAGGGATTATCCCGCCAGCAGCTTTCTCTATTTCCAACCCGTATATCGGGGTTTCTGATTGGAAAATATTTGAGCTTTTGATTTTTTGTACATTTTTAATGATACGATTTATGTAACTGTAAAATTGATTGATTCATCGTTGACCACAATTCTAGTCGAATCGACTTATGGCCTCTTCGGCTAATCGTCGGAATCGCTCGATAGACGAAGCGATTTTTTTAAAGCTCGCTCGGCAGCATCATAGTTTTTAAATAGTTCTCTCACGCGGTGCGGTGAGGTCACCAGTCATGTGGATGCTCGCTCTCGGTACGCGCACCGAATGCTATTTCTTAATGAACTGAATTCCAAACCCCATTGAATCAGAAACCTGTTCTATAAGCCTACATTTTCAAGAGATTAAAATACTCCTAACCTCATTGAAAATGTCCGTAGCGTAGAAAAGCTTATCTCAACCGATTTGTGGGTTTTGAGGTTCCTGATATTGCAAACCATCTGCGTATTTAGGCTAACTTAAGCTAGGCCAAATTTGGGGTGTAAGCTAAACTTGGGATGTTGTTGAGCAAAATTATTTTTTTGGGGGGGTTTGGCTTAATTTGCGAATTTTGGGAGTAATTAGCGAAACTAGAGGGAGAACAGGTCTCAAGGAAAGGTGTTTGATATTGTTTTCTTTCAAGCATTTTTCTTTTTCAAGCATTTTTTTAAAGCGATTTTTTCAAGCAATTTTTTTTGAGCAATTTTTTTTCTCGAGCCATGTTTTTCTTTTTTGGCAAAAATTAAAAGTGGCCTTAGGAGGACGCGAGGAGTATGAATGTCGGGTAGGTGGGGAGGACGGCCGTGGGAATGACATGGTGGCCTCATGGACCTTATGGATCTTATGGGCCTCATGGACCTTATGGGCCTCAGGGTGTTCGTAGTTAAAGCATGTGCAGTGCAGATTCGAAGGCCAATGGCCGATCGACCTGGCCTCTTAACACCAATCAGGTTCAAAGAAGATAATGACGTCACCATGACAATATCAAGTCATCGTTTATCAAGTGCTTGTCAACCCGATACTGTAAAAAAAGTAAGCTTACTTTACCTGCTCAAAGGGTATGCGAATTGTCTTGGGATTGGGAGTGATTTCATTACTTTCCTACACCTTAGGACAAGGATTTTTACTCTCTTGAACATTTAATTTGAATTTATTATTTTTAACATTGAATTTATTTTATGTATAGCATTGAATGGATTTTTTTTACTTTTAATTATTTTTTTAATCAATTTTTTTAATTTTTGTTGATATTTTTGAATTGGTAGAAGCAAGGATTTTTTTTTTGAGGCGGCATGGGTGCCATTGATGTTATTGGTAATTTGAACAGCTCGCGCTTCGGGTACGTTTGTTTCCTTTACAGCTGAGGCGGCGCGGTGGGCGTCGCGCGATCAACTCGGGTATTTTCAGTTGGGTATTTTTGTTGGAGAGCGGTCTAATTTTGAGGCAAAGGTTGGGGAAAGGAGGAATCCGAGCAGCCAACACCCGTCGAACATTGTTTATTTCACGGCCGCCTTTTATTTTACTCGTCGCCTCTCTCCCGTTCCTGACGTACCGATTTCCGCTTTGAAGTTCTAACTTAACACCTATTTGGGTCCGTTGCTTAGTTTTCATGAAAAAGCTGGTCAGGTTTTTAAATTCACTGCGAATCTCCTTAGGTTCAATATTCCTCGTGCCTCGTTATCACTCCGCTGTTCGTGGACCTATCTTGAAAACTACAGAAAATACGACATTAAACTTTCATTTCCAAACCGCTGAATGGACTCAGGCATATATGAACCATTTATTATTTTTAGCAGTGCATAAAATGCATGCTTAAATATTATCAATGTACGTGCAAATGAGCTCGGCGGTTTTTAATTAAAGTTGTCATCAGGCGAAGCCCTTGAATGAGTAGCCGGAGTGGTACAGATCACGTAAGGTGTCTAACATCGGGCTCATATCCGAGGGCAGGCACGTGCGAATAACACGTTACGTGCGAATACCAGCTAAACGTCGGGCAAGTAAATGAACCTGGTGGCCCGTTCCGGCCCGGCTTACTCCCGGCCTGGCTACCCATATTAGGCCTCAAATCTGGTTTTTGACAATGCCGTTTGCGATCTCCTCAATACATTTGGTTTTGGCTCTAACTGCGAAGTGAATTACGCGAACAATCCAAGGCGCGATCCAAGTGGCTGTGCCCTGTCCCTGTCCTGTCTCCGGCTTTGGCTTTGGACCCCGTCCAGAATACCCATCGTGTCATGAATGAGTTCCGTCCACGGTCAAGAACCCCGCTCTATTCCGTCGTTTAACAAACTTGAGCGCGTCGACATGTTTGTTAAGTGCTTTGTCGAGTGCCTTCAAAGACTGGCGGCTTCTTTGAACCCTTTTTTGAAATCTACCAAACACTTGAAATGACTGATGAAATTTGGTGCTTGAAATTGTATATGAAGTTTATGAATTTTTATTTTTGACTATTTTTGGCATTTTTTGAGTTGATTGTTTCCATTTCTGATGATTTTTTTAAAAATATTTTTAAAATTCTCAATTTTGTAAGTATTTTTTTTTTTCATTTCTATTCTTTAAAAAAAAACACTGATTTTTTAAATTCTCATTTTTCTATGCTATAATTTTTTTAATTAAAGAAAATTTTATCTTTTTTGTGAGGATTACAAATACGTGCGCAGTGGGTATGAAAGGATTGAACGGCTTTGTCACTTTATGAAGCGCTTAAAATTCTTAACGTTATGAAGCGCTTAAATTCATAACGTGTCCTATTCGGCGAATCTGATTTGTTAAGGTCTTCTAGCAACCATGACCGAACAGTGTGAAATTCCAGCTTCAAGCTTCTATATCGGTGACAAAAACTTGTCAAAATTTACTGTCGTTCCTAATTAATGGTGCAAATCTGTCGAAACTAGCATTCCGCGATCATTAGTGTCAGCAGATGTTTGGGTTTTTCGAGGCATGCCCTCCAAAAATATTGTTTTATGTTGCCAAATTTTGCTAACTCTTTCCGGTTTGATTGCAGATCGCGAGGACCAATCAATTCTTTGTACGGGAGAATCGGGCGCTGGAAAAACGGAAAACACCAAGAAAGTTATCCAATATTTGGCCTACGTTGCTGCATCGAAACCCAAAAGCTCAACCTCGCCCTATGCGGTAAGCATCTTAATTGATCAGCGCTCTTCGCAGCTTTCAAGTGAACAGCTCTCTAGAGAGCAGCTCACTAGTAGACGACTTGGGCCAGTCCGGAAACTTGACCGGGAAAATTGAAAAATAAAAATGGATTTTATTTTTGGTCTTTGTCTTTGCGATCCGCTACTGTAAGGAAACCGCTATTTCATATAATAACAAAAGAAATTGTACAATTTTCCTTGACAATTTGGAAAAGTTTTCGAAAACTATTTCCGGGAATTTTCCCCCAAAATATCTGTTTGTGTAAAATACCAATCCCAAATCGGCTCGCTAGTGGATTGCTCTCTAGGGGAGGGCTCTCTAATGGACAGCTCTCTTGTGGACAGCTCTCTGAAAATTGTGCAGTGGACAGCTCTGTGAAAGACAGGTCTTTGGCGACATACGCCTCCGAAGGCGCCTGGCTGAGCTGCGTTTGGTCGCAGCTGTGGGACTGCCTTGACCCGTTTGCAGCATCAAATGGATCTTAGTTGATGCCTTAAATGGAAGCATCGAAGGCGAAGGCGGTGCACTGCCGCGCTTATTACGGCCTCTAATCGATGACTCTTTTTATGCCTCGACTGTCTCTTAACCTATGACGAGATTGGTTTTCAGTTCCGGTTTTACTTTTCAGGACGTTTATCCCTAGTTCGGAACCCCAGCTGAACCTTCTTCGACTCATCGTTTTCTTCTACTTCTCTCTGTTCTTCTTGACTTAAAATTTTGTTTATCCCTGCCGCTCTTTAAGTACTTCCCTCTAAGATAAAGTTTTACAAAGAAACAATTAGGCTTAAAACATGAAATCTTAAAAGATCTCTCTCGGCAAAAACACTTTTCTTCCGGTAACTTTCTTACGTGAAATAATAGTTAAGTAGTCTCAAGGAGGAACCTCACAGACGCCATTTTGAAGGTCGGTTTTAGGCTTATTACTCATTTTAAGACTGCAATAACCAGAATCGGCGGATGTTCTATTGTAAACATCGTTAGCCGTCTACATATCAAATAGTTGTCTACAGAACTATTATCATTCGCCAAGGAAATTTAAAATGCATTGAATTATGAAAAAACGAGCGTTTTAAATTTCCTGGCGTATGGTGACAGTTATTTACCTAACTCTTTGATATACAGACAGCTAATGATTTACAATTCTACATTGGCCGATTCTGGATTGCTGCCTAAAAATGAGTAACAGGCCAAAAATCAACTTAAAAAATGGCGTATGTGAGGTTCGCCCTTAAGTGCAAGCCTACTGCTTTTCTAGTTTGTGGTTACCAATCTAGCTATTTGAAATCTTGTTTTTTTTTTGAGGCAGAATTGTGTGGGATTTCGGTTTTGTTGGATTGTTTCGATTTGTGTCGCGAGATAAGTCGCATCGTATTTTTCCGCTGGTGACTTAGACCTTGTAAGGAAGTACCCGAGAGACTTGTGATGTAAGCGAAGTGCGTGATTGGAATGAAAAGCGAGTACTTCGACGAACAGGTGGTAGCTACTTCTCAATCTTTTCACCTGCACCGGCACTTATGGGTACCGGTCAAGTTGAACCGGGTACTTTTCTATCTTGTGCCCTTATATAGAATCGAGTGTCTCCGTTGACTTATAAGGCTCAATTCATGCTCAGCTGACCGGCTGGCCCACTCAGCGGGCGTGTGGTGTGCATGTGTGCACCCGAGGACCCTAAAGTGGGACAAGAGAGTTTCTATCTTCCTAGCACGGGTTTTGTAATCTTACCCTCTTCTTGATCTCCTGTAAGCTCTTCTCAAGCGGAACCTAAAGAAGCGTTTTTATTAGGAATTCACCCTAAAAATTTTATGTTACAATTTTTTCAAAGTCGAACTGGTTATGATTTTTTTTTTCAATTTTTTTTTGCAGTATTTTTAAAATATTTTTTTTAAATTATTTGTTTACATCTCCAGTCTGCTTTTCTATTTAGTTTATTGATGTTCATTTTTGCGTAAAATGTGTTTAGTAGGTCCTGATCTAAAATTTATGAATTGGTATCGTTTCCGTTTTCAAGTGTCATGAAAATCCATCTGGTTTCATTAGCATGATTTTCTCTCTGGTCGCGGTGTGAATCTTGAACTGATTTTTGAAGGGAATGCTCAATACCCCTTTCAAATGCCCCAATGGGCATATTTAATTGGTTTTGAGGCAATGGTCTTTTTCTCTTGAATTTGTGGTGAAAGTTGTTTTGATTGCATCTTTTTATGCACATTTTCATGGGTGGCGTCTATGCAGCCTCCGTGCCCAGCTCTTATTATAGTAAGTACACTGGATCTTTGAGGCATGCTGCATGGGAAAAACTTTCTGTGGAAAAGAAGCGCTGTCTTGGAACGCTCTATGTGAAAATCTTTGGTTTGGGGTGGGGAATGGAAACTGGTGGTTTTATGCGGTGAATGGGCAATGTTACCATCGAGATCGGAAGTCGTGGACCACTTGCTATGGACTTTCCCTAAAGAGTAACACGACTTTTTATTACCACTGTACAGTATTTGTGGGTGGAGCTCGCTCATCTTTTTTCGTTTCATAGCAAGTTGGAGCTGTCCATGTTCGTAAAACGAATGGAAGTATCTGAACTTGTGGAACGGCGGAAAAAGGATTGCAATCCATCTTTTTCTGTGTGCTAAACTCATTCGTGCCCAGAATCGGGAAAGAACAACACGATCTCAACCCTGAAAAAATACCCCTTGATTTATCGATTTCTTTATGTTGTCAATATTTACTCGAAAGGAGGTTTCTCCGCTCAGCATTCTGAATGTAGGCTTTTTGCTCGTAATTTGTGTTTGGGCAGAAAAATCGAAATCTGGCTATCATCCTTATTTGTACATCTTTTTTAGCTTCAAGATGTTGACCTTGGTAATATACCTACTATATCATTCTACGCGTTCTTATAGGTCCGAACACTTACTAGGGACGTTCAAATCAGAACGTCCAGACGATTTGTATTTTTATTTTATTGTTCAGAAAAGGGCCAAAGAGAACACACGTTCTGTTTTCTGGTTGCCATCTTTCCAATTGTTCTCGTATCTACCAATAAATATTATTGATGTTCTAGAATTGGCCGATTTATGATATTTTCCCCCCTAAAACGAGTTATTGGCCAAAATCTCATATTTTGAGAGCCGTAGGGTTTGAGCTTCCGAAGAGCTGCTTTTTGTTCTTTAAGATACCAAATTTTAATTGCGGTTTTCTCATTCAAAAATATACGGTGTTATGTGATGTTCGTAGAACGAATGGAAGTGTTTTCTTTTTCTTTCCTTTCTTCTTGGGGAATAAAGGAAAGTGTCCACTGGGTATGAATGGGTTTGGGGGTATTCTCGCTCAATTCGTTCTTCTCCAAAATATTGTAGATATGTTAATAATTGTTTCTTGCTCAGCTTGTCCGGGGAGGATATGCATGGTCCAGCATTGTTTTCATCGTTGTCTTAGGTCCAAAAGCTTCACCAATCTCAGCCATCGCTAAGAATTCGTATCTTTTCGTTTTCTGTTTACAACGTTTTTTGAACAGTGTCCTTCGCGGGGAAGATATTTTTTGATGAACAGTATCTCCTACCAAGAACACATTTCCAGCTAGAATAACAAATATTTGGTGCCCTAAGACTGTAAATAAGTGTTTGCAACCTGTCACTTATCCTAATTTCTGGCCGATTTTTTTTTTTACAAGGAGTACAAAAAGTTATGAATGAACATGAATGGTGTCTATTGAAAATGACTGTAAACGGTCGTATCTCTTTTATCGAATTAAAAAATCGAACTTAATGTGAAATAGGTGATCTTAACACCTCAGGCCGAGATCATTGATGCAAATCTATTGAAATCCTTTGAGGAGAATCCCATAGTCGTTGCTGTGTACTTAGGTTGAATGTAATTTTCGAAATATCAGGGATTTTGACTGATTTTTAAATTTTGCTATTTGTTTCACGCTGTGCAGCCGGCTCCAACTTTCGCGGTACGTTCATTTGGCCACTGTGTGAAGCTACTTGCCTGAACGCTCTTTTATTTCGCGCTCAAGCATTGTTTGACTCGCGTTTTTAACTTTTTTTTTGCGTGCTTTCGTCGCTCTTCGTATCAAAACTTCTTCTAGAAAACGTTCTCTGTAAAAATGCAATATTTTTTCTGTTTGTTGTACACGCTTTGCTGTCTTGAATTTATTTTATGGATGAGCTTTTGTGTATTTGATTCGTCGTTTCTGCAATTCTTCTGTGGCGTAATTATTTGGCTCGAGACAAGAGAGAGCTAAACCAGATTTGAGATAATAGCCATCAGTATGATTTTCTTTCTTTTTTTTGTGTCAACCATCCAAATATTTTGATTTTAACTGTTGGGTTCTAATGAGCTCAAAGATTCAGTGCATGTTTTGCGTGTAGTGCGGTTGCCTTGAAAACGAAACACTGGGTTGTTGCCGAATATGATCGCAAATAATTAAAGCTTGCGATAATTAACGACAATACGACCTAGCTTTTGCAACCAGCAATAATTAATCAAGCACTACTAGAGCGAATGCTGATAAGCTGATTTCTAACAATCTGTGAATATTTTCGAACTAGAAATCCCGTCAACCTGGCCTCAAGTTTTACCGGCTGATAAGTGAATGTCCGCTGATTGGCGAACGTCAGCTGATTTGTGAAAGGCAGTCGATTGACGGGAGCCAGCTGGTTGGACTTCACCACGAAATTAGGTGTTACTAATTAGACAATGCATGATTGGATTTTACAGCTTATAACATGAAACTAATACTTCGAGATTTTTGATTTTTTTTGTGTTTTCTTCGAGATGCTTGTCTTGTCTGCTTACGTTTGTGATTTTTTGTTTGCACAGCAAGTTCGTCCATTGTCCGCTTTTTCTTTAACAATGGAAATGCGTCAAAACATACATTAAATTGGGGCCATGTTTGTCGAATTTTTTGGCCCGTAAATGGTCTGCTGTTTGCCTCTAACAAATATTGAAACCTGGCTGTAAACTACTTAAGGTCGTTTTGATGGACAGGGTGCTTTGATTTAACATTGAGGCAGAAAACTTCCTCGTCGATGCCAAGTTTTCAGATTATGAAATTAAAATATCCCCTTAGCAGCCAATTATTTTTTTTCTAAAAAAATAAAATAAAAGTAAAGACCGTACAAGATTTTGACCTTATTTCTGCAGAAATTGCACGCAGTAATGGAAATAGATTGCTCAATGGATATTAGGTTGGGGGTGATGACGAGTGAGCAATAGGTGACGTGTTTAAAAAGTTGTTTCATTGTACAGGGGGAACTGGAACAGCAGCTTCTCCAAGCCAATCCGATTCTTGAGGCCTTCGGAAACGCCAAGACTGTGAAAAACGACAATTCTTCTCGTTTTGTAAGTAGGAAGCTTAAACTAGAGTGTGGATACTTGCGCTTCCGCTTCCAAAAGGAGGGACTTTGCGGATAACTTATAAACGTTTGCGTTGCAGGGTAAATTCATCCGCATCAACTTTGATGCCTCCGGTTACATCGCCGGCGCTAACATCGAAACGTACTTACTGGAGAAATCCCGTGCCATCAGACAGGCCAAGGATGAAAGGACATTCCACATTTTCTACCAGCTGCTGCTGGGAGCGACTCCCGAACAGAAGAGTGAGTACTGGTGCGCATTGAGTGGGCCGGAGATGACTGTAGGGCTGGTTGCTAACGGTGGCAAAATCGTGTTGTTGCAGAGGAGTTCATCCTGGAGGACCCGAAGGGGTACCCGTTCCTGTCGCACGGCCCGCTGGCCGTCCCCGGCGTGGACGAGGTGGCCGAGTTCCGCGCCACGTGCAAGGCCATGGGCATCATGGGCATGACGGCGGAGGACTTCTCGGCCATCTTCCGGATCGTGTCCGCCGTCATGCTGTTCGGCAACATGCAGTTCAAGCAGGAGAGGAACTCCGACCAGGCGACCCTCCCCGACAACACCGTGGCCCAAAAGGTGGCGCACCTGCTCGGCCTGAGCGTCACCGAGATGACCAAGGCCTTCCTCAAGCCGCGCATCAAGGTCGGCCGCGACCACGTGACCAAGGCCCAAACCAAAGAGCAGGTGGAGTTCGCCGTGGAGGCCATCGCCAAGGCGTGCTACGAGCGGATGTTCCGCTGGCTGGTGAACCGCATCAACCGGTCGCTGGACCGCACCAAGAGGCAGGGCGCCTCCTTCATCGGCATCCTCGACATGGCCGGCTTCGAGATCTTCGAGCTCAACTCGTTCGAGCAGCTGTGCATCAACTACACGAACGAGAAGCTCCAGCAGCTGTTCAACCACACCATGTTCATCCTCGAGCAGGAGGAGTACCAGCGCGAGGGCATCGAATGGAAGTTCATCGACTTCGGCCTCGACCTGCAGCCCACGATCGACCTCATCGACAAGCCCATGGGCATCATGGCCCTCCTGGATGAGGAGTGCTGGTTCCCCAAGGCCACGGACAAGACCTTTGTCGAGAAGCTGGTCGGCACGCACAGCGTGCACCCCAAGTTCATGAAGACCGATTTCCGAGGACAGGCCGACTTCGCCATCATCCACTACGCCGGCAAGGTGGACTACCTGGCCGACAAGTGGCTCATGAAGAACATGGACCCGCTCAACGAGAACGTGGTGTCGCTGCTGCAGAGCTCGCAGGACCCATTCGTGATGCACATCTGGAAGGACGCGGAGATCGTGGGCATGGCCCAGCAGGCCATCGCCGACACCCAGTTCGGCGCCCGCACCCGCAAGGGTATGTTCCGGACGGTGTCGCAGCTCTACAAGGAGCAGCTGTCCAAGCTGATGGTGACGCTGCGCAACACGAACCCCAACTTCGTGCGGTGCATCATCCCGAACCACGAGAAGCGCGCGGGCAAGATCGACGCGCCGCTCGTCCTGGACCAGCTGCGCTGCAACGGTGTCCTCGAAGGAATCCGCATCTGTCGCCAAGGGTTCCCCAACCGAATCCCCTTCCAAGAGTTCCGTCAGCGCTACGAACTGCTGACGCCCAACGTGATCCCCAAAGGCTTCATGGACGGTAAGAAGGCGTGCGAGAACATGATCCAAGCCCTCGAGCTCGACCCGAACCTGTTCCGAGTCGGTCAGTCCAAGATCTTCTTCCGAGCCGGCGTGCTGGCGCACCTGGAAGAGGAGCGCGACTACAAGATTACCGACTTGATCGTCAACTTCCAAGCTTTCTGCCGGGGTTTCCTCGCCCGTCGAAACTACCAGAAACGCTTGCAGCAGCTGAATGCCATCCGCATCATTCAGAGGAACTGCTCGGCCTACTTGAAGCTGCGCAACTGGCAGTGGTGGAGACTGTACACCAAGGTGAAGCCTCTGCTGGAGGTGACGAAGCAGGAAGAGAAGCTGACGCAGAAGGAGGATGAGCTGAAGCTGATTCGTGAGAAGCTGGAGCAGCAGCTGAAGAGCTCCCAGGAGTTCGAGAAGAGGCTGCAGCAAGCCGTCGAGGAGAAGGCGATCCTCTCGGAGCAGCTGCAGGCAGAGACGGAGCTGTGCGCCGAGGCGGAGGAGATGAGGATGCGCTTGCTGGCGAGGAAGCAGGAATTGGAGGATATCCTTCACGACTTGGAAGCCAGGATCGAGGAGGAGGAGGAACGCTCCACGAATCTGGCCAACGACAAAAAGAAACTCCAGCTCAACATCCAGGATCTGGAAGAGCAGTTGGAAGAGGAGGAGGGAGCTCGGCAGAAACTGCAGCTGGAGAAAGTGCAGTGCGATGCAAGGCTGAAGAAACTGGAAGAGGACTTGGCGCTGAGCGAAGACACCAATCAGAAACTCATGAAGGAGAAGAAGGTGCTGGAAGAGCGCGCGTCCGATTTGGCGCAAACACTCGCGGAAGAAGAAGAAAAGGCAAAACATCTGTCGAAGCTGAAAGCGAAGCACGAAGCGACCATAGCCGAGTTGGAAGAGAAGATGCTGAAGGAGCACCAACAGCGGCAAGAAATGGACCGTAGCAAGAGAAAGATTGAAACCGAAGTGAACGATTTGAGGGAACAGTTGAACGAGAGGAAGTCGGAAGTGAATGAACTTCAGCTTCAGCTGGGCAAGCGGGAAGAAGAACTGACGCAGGCCATGATGAGGATAGACGAGGAAAGCGCCGGGAAAGCCCAAGCTCAGAAAGCTCTGAGAGAACTCGAATCTCAACTGGCCGAGCTGCAGGAAGATTTGGAAGTAGAAAAGGCTGCGAGAAGTAAGGCGGAAAAGCAGAAACGGGATCTAAACGAAGAGTTGGAGGCCTTGAAGAACGAGTTGCTGGATTCACTGGATACGACAGCGGCCCAGCAGGAGTTGCGAAGCAAACGGGAACAGGAGTTAGCAACACTGAAGAAGACGTTGGAGGAAGATGCTCAAGTCCACGAAGTCAGCATTGCTGACATGAGGCATAAACACAGTCAAGAAATCACCGCCATCAACGAACAACTGGAAGTTCTGAAGAAGAGCAAAGCTCAATTAGAAAAGGTGAAGCAGACCCTGGAGGCTGAAAATGCGGACATGGCTACTGAACTTCGCTCGCTGTCAGGAAGCCGGCAGGAGTCTGAAAGAAGAAGGAAGCAGGCCGAAAGCCAACTGGCTGAAATGCAGGCCAAGATCGCTGAAATCGACCGCTCGAAAGCTGAGCTGGCTGAGCGCTGCGCCAAGTTGCAGGCGGAGGCCGATGCCATGACGCAGCAGCTGGAGGAAGCGGAGCTTCGCGCCAGCAGTGCTGTCAAGAGCTCCACCACCGCTGAGGCTCAGTTGACTGAGGCCCAAGGTCTGCTGGAAGAGGAGACGCGCCAGAAACTCGCGTTGAGCTCGCGACTTCGCCAGCTGGAGAGCGAGAAGGACGCCCTGCACGAGCAGCTCGAGGAAGAGGAGGAAGGCAAGAAGAACTTGGAGAAGCAGGTAGCTCTGTTGACGGGGCAAGTGGCTGAGCTCAAGAAGAAGTCTGATGACGAAGCGGAGCTGGTCGCCTTGTTAGAGGAAGCCAAGAGGAAGGCCGTGAAGGACTTGGAGGTTCTCCAGCGACAGGTGGAGGAACTTCAGGCCGCCAACGACAAGCTGGAGAAGTCGAGGCGCAAACTTCAGGCGGAGCTGGAAGATGCCACGATCGATCTGGAGACGCAGCGAGCGAAGGTGCTTGAATTGGAGAAGAAGCAGCGCAACTTCGACAAGGTGCTAGCGGAGGAGAAGGCGGTGGCCGAGCAGCACGCGGCCGAGCGGGACGCGGCCGAAAGAGAGGCTCGAGAGAAGGAGACCAAAGTTCTGTCGCTCACGAGAGAGCTGGAAGATCAGACCGAGAAGATCGACGAGCTGGAGAGGCAGAGACGGCAGCTCCAAGCGGAGCTGGACGAGCTCGCCAACAACCAGGGCACCGCCGACAAGAACGTCCACGAGCTGGAGAAGGCCAAGCGGGTCCTGGAGAGCCAGCTGGCCGAGCAGAAGGCGCAGAACGAGGAGCTGGAAGACGAGCTCCAGATGACGGAGGACGCCAAGCTGCGGCTGGAGGTGAACATGCAGGCGCTGCGCTCGCAGCTGGAGCGCGACCTGCAGCTGAAGGAGGAGGCGGCCGAGGAGAAGAGGCGCGGCCTGGTGAAGCAGCTGCGCGACCTGGAAGCGGAGCTCGAAGACGAGCGCAAGCAGCGAGCCGCCGCCGTCGCGGTCCGTAAGAAGCTCGAGGCGGACTTCAAGGACCTGCAGCAGCAGCTCGAGATGCACACCAAGGTGAAGGAGGACGCGCTGAAGCACTTCAAGAAGCTGCAGGCGCAGCTCAAGGAGACGACGCGGGACGCCGAGGAGGCGCGCGCCGCCCGAGACGAGCTGGCCGCCGTCGCCAAGGAGGCCGAGAGGAAGCTCAAGGGGCTGGAGGCGGACCAGCTGCAGCTGAGCGAGGAGGTGGCCATCGCCGACCGCGCCCGCCGGGCCGCTGAAGGCGAGCGCGACGAGCTCGCGGAGGAGATCGCGGCCAGCGCCAGCAAGTACGCTCTGCTCCTCGACGAGAAGAGGCGTCTGGAAGCCCGCATCAACACCCTGGAAGAAGAGCTGGAGGAGGAGATGAGCAATTCCGAAATCTCGATAGACCGGGCCCGCAAGGCACAACTGGCGTTCGAGCAGCTTACCACAGGTGAGTTCCACTACCTTTGCCTTACCTTGTAAGAAAACAACCGTTATTCAACGTTTTTTTATGTGTTTCAGATCTGGCTGCTGAGCGGTCCACCTCCCAGAAGCTGGAGAGCCAGAGACTCCTGCTAGAGAGGCAGAACAAGGAGCTGAAAGCGAAGCTCGCCGACTTGGAGACGAACCAGCGCACCAAGACGAAAGCCACCATGGCCATGCTGGAGTCGAAGCTGGCCAACCTGGAGGAGCAGCTGGACGCCGAGACGAAGGAGAGGTTCGCGCAGCAGAAGCTGAACCGCAAGCTGGACAAGAAGGTGAAGGACTTGTCGCTACAGCTGGAGGACAAGGACCGCCACGTGACGCAGTTCAAGGACCAGGTCGACAAGGCCAACGCCAAGGTCAAGTCGCTGAAGCAGCAGGTCGACGAGCTCGAGGAAGAAATCTCCCGGGAGAAGATCGCCAAGCGCAAGGCCAGAAGAGAAATGGAAGACTTGACGGAAGCTTACGAAAATACCACACAGGAGCTTGAGACCTGGAAGAACAAGTTCAGGTACCAGTGCTGCCATCTACCTATCTTACTATCGCCTTAACATTCCTCTATATTATTTTATTGTTACTAACTAGATCGCCTTGAGAGCAAAGGTCTACAACGGCCATGAAATACATCGGTCGAACATACCTTTTATGGGAAAAACCTCGTTACAAAGTGTGGATTCGTAGCTCTGGGGGAATCCTGTCAATTTATTACTCCGAAACGATTGTTTTGCAGGTTCATCAGCTACTCTTGAATCCTTGCAACCCTGAACCAATCCTCAAACACATCCCGAAGCCCTTGAACAACCCTTGATTTGCCTTGCAATCCCTTGAAGGTAGACGGTAAGCGGTTAAATTCTGCGCATTCAGTACACGCGGCGCACCACTGTTTTAGACTCTTGTTTTGTCTAACGTTTCTAACGAAGTCAATATCCTCTTTTTTTATGCGAAGACTTTCGGCGTCTGTGGAAGTAACGAACAAATACTTTTTTTCCCCCTTCAAGGCATTTCTAAATTGACCATTAAACTTGCACGATAGCTTGCTCATTGTGCAGTCTACTTCTCCTCCTTTTTGTTAACCTTATTACCTCCCTGGAGAGTATTTTAGTAACTTGCCCATGCTTTCCTCGTGATCATTTTAGCAATGAGTAATATCGACTTGTTTCTTTAAAAAAAAACTACCCTGCCCCTTTCTTCCTCCACCGATTCGATGGAAAACACCCTGGATATGCTTCCGAGTCCCTGAAATATCGACCTGTCTTGCCCGATAAAAAGTTCGTCTATGGTAACTGTCTGCTTTTGCTTGCGACCAGGAGTGCTGATCGGCGAGGTACAGGGTCCGCCTCCATCGGCCTGAGCCGCCTGGGAGCCACGAAGCGCGGCTCCGTCCCCGGCTCCGTCCCCGCGGGCAGCGGCGAGGACTCCATCGTCCAGGACGAGTCCATCGACAGCGAAGACGCCGCCACCCAGTAATCCCAAACGCCGAACCAATCCTCCATCTTCCCGAACAACAATCGGCCGACCCCTCGGACTACTTTTAAGGATGTTTTAAAGGTTGATACCGTTTGCTGCCATAGCTGAGATATCTGAGCGCTGAGCCGAAAGCGCTGGTAAAGTCTTCCAGGCGTGAGAAATCCTTGATTATGGGGATGTATTAGGCACGCCTCCATGTCTCACATCTGTTTACCATATTGCATTTGTAGATAAGATTGTTAGTAATCATGAAATGTGTGGTGGAGATGCGGGCCGATTGTTGCTTGTTTCTCTCGGTTTGGAACTGGATTCCGGTCCGCTGCACGCTTAAATTTTACTTGTGCCGAGTTTTATAAGTGGGTAAACTTTACTAGACATGATTTAACCTGGGCGGGAACGCTTTAAGGATCTAACGCGGCGTATCGGAGACGTTACGAGCGGCCGTGCGTTACGAGCGGAGCGCAAACTGGAGGTATTGTTGTAACAAGCCAACGTTTTGTTGTTACTTATTTAAAAATCTTGCTTATGAAAAATTGATTGTTACTTAGGGTGAAACGACTGAGGCGTTCGAACTTAATTTTTTTGATAACAGATTTGGTCTTTTAAACAATAAAAACATTCCTCGGCAATTGTTTTTACTGTCATTCCAGAGTGTAGGTATACTAAAGGATGTTTGCCGTGTTGGCGTACAGAATAAACTAACAATAGCTTAACCGACTGATGGACGGGATGGGAATTTTTTGTATGAGATTGTACTGCCCTCGCCCAGTTCCTGCGGTAGCGTTTCTAGCAGATTTTTGTGTGTCCGACGTTTTTCGGACTCAACCATGATGCCTTACGAGCCTGTCGGGAGTAATTGTGGTAATTTTTATATCGTGTTTTCATTTTTAGGGAAGCAACTGTGGGAATACTAACTTCTTTGTTGAACTTTTTCGGTGTTGTATTAAAAGAATGTACAGATTTTGATTGTTTTAGTTAATGAAGAACGTTCCCGTTCTTGGCTCATAATTTTTCTATGCAAAAATAGGTTTGTCTGCCAATCTCGACAGTTGTGGAGACTTTGGTGGAAAGCAGTATGCGAGGATGAATGTTTGTTAAACTTGTCAACGACTGTGTGAGATATTTATGTAAATAGGTATATCAGGTATAACCTAACTTAAAGACCTATGTAATTATGAACGACAGGAAGGTATGGGTTTTAATTTTAATATTCTGTAGGATACGATCATGTCCTGCATCTCTTTTGAAGAAGTAATAAAGCGAAGAGCGCTTTTGCTCTGTTTCATAATGACTCAATTTTTCATACACACCTCTTTCACCGCGCGACAGTCCGGGCCTGCTGGCTCTCGTTGCATTCGATTTTCTTTTCGCGGAGCTGAGAAATGGCGTCTCCTCTGCATTTTGGCTAATCCTATAGTATACTTTGAAAAGAGCATTAAGTCTGATAAATAATTACTACCCCACATTAGCATTAAACATATTTTAACTCGTATTTTTCGTTCCGCTGCAAATTTCATAAAAACTCAAAGAAATAGTGAATGACGCTTACACGGAGTGTAGGTTCTGGGTCAGTCCATCCGTTGAGCCAATGTTGTGGTTTCATTTCTGTCATAAAAAATATCCAAGTATCAACAGGAACTGTTTTAATTTTATTATCGGGAACTTCTCTCCCAATAACTACAAACAAGTTATCTCTGTACATAAGTATTTACAAAACAGTTGAAAATGAACTTGTCTAGTACAAATGCCATCGTAGTTCTCAATATGCGCATGAAGAGGTAGGCATATTTGCAATATGTACACATTTTAATCTATTTTCTGTTATTAATATGAACATTACAGATATATGAAAGAGTTGCGAACACTTCGATGAAAATACTGACGTAGAAGAAAAGCAACGATTTGAATCGAAACATATCGCTTGCCAACTATCTCTTGGTAGTCGGAAATGTTGATTCAGCAATGAATTCCATATTGGTTACAATAATATACAAAAGGTTGAAAAGGAGAAAAACTTGTGCTCTTGGGAAGACATTCAGCTCTAGAAAATCATCTTTTGTTTTAGGAGTGAATGAGAAAAACGTAATTTAATTTCATAATTTCCTTGATTCAAATGCATGAGCCCTTATATTTAAATAAATACGTTTCTTCGTCAAAAGTGTCTCACTTCAGACAAATCAAGCGAAGCATTCCTTCTTGATCTTAGAAAATCTTGTAAATAAAATATTTTCTTTGGCGGAATCAATTCTTCAAGTTTTAGTTTTAAAATGAAGTTCAGAACTTTCAGTTGTTTTTTCCAACATTCTCACGTCAAGAACTATTTTATGATACGATCTCGGGTATTTTTTTTGAGGAGGGGTTCATTATTATATATAACAATGGTTGTGGACGACAAACTTTAACGTGTCATCTTACAGGAAAAATCTTCACATGTCTAATAGCTTTGGTCAACAATGCAAGCATAAGTCGCTTCAAAAATAATACATATCATACATCGTTTGGTTAGGCATATTGCCCTCCATAATAATTAGTAGCCCTAAAAGTACGTCACACCTCTGATGGGGCTAAAGAGTACGTGCTGGAGACGAGAAGAGTCAAATAACGAGTTCATTGGCGAAGTTCAGCTTGAAATTAAATATTTGTCATTGTTCACGAACACAAGCCATTTCACGATATTCGTTTGCTTAACGTCAAAGAAATCAGCTCACTAGATGAGACGTATGTTTACCGAAATAGCAATTGATCTTTCGTTGAAGACAACCCTCCTTAAAATGCTTTCATATATTAGAGCACAACAAAAATCGTATTAACTTAACGCTCTACAATTTGTGCGGTATGTAGTAAATGAACTGTAATTCGCTGTGATTTATGGAGACGCAAGGTTCCCAGAAAAAGGTATACGTGACTTTATCCATAATAAAGTATAGAGCGCATATTTTCAAAAAATATCCCGCCAAACCAGTGAGAAGCGGAAGCGAAACGATTCTTGAACAGTAATTAAATTTGCCACGGTAAAGTATTAATTAATTGCGTCTAAAATTTTGGTTGTCGACTTATAGGTTCATTTATTTTAAAAAGAGAATTAATCTATAAATCATGTGACCCCATGCAAGTGTTGCGGTTGAGTGTAGCGGTAGTAAACAAACCTTCTTGCAGACAACTTCGTCGATTCCTTTCGCAGATTTAGCTTTTACTTGATCGAAAAACTGGAGGAAGCTCCGCACGGAATGCGCAAAAGCGTATTTACGGAGGTTTCTTCTTATGATTCATGACATACAGCAAAAAGGATTAATTAATATTAGGCAATATGTATTTTAAGGGATCGCGGCAGTTGTCTGCTAGAACGACCGCTGACCACAGCAGACCGCTACCGTAACTCCGGGTCACGTGATGTCAAGTGACTTGCAGACGACGCCTGCCAAGAAGCTCAGGAGAGGCTAGAGAAGTCGCTCAGACATGGAGGATTCCTCCATGGTTCAGAAGTTCGCCGAATGTGTTTATGTGTTCGTAGTGTGTGGCTCCGTTAAATTGACATCTATCTATTTGATTCCTCGTAGGTCGAAGATTTAACGGGCTAAGTAAAGTCATCGATTCGCGAAAGTTCGTGTATTTGGTTATTCACTTTAGTTTGTGCGCGTTTGTGCAAAGTTTCCACAGCTAGAGCGTGTGTGCTGGTGCCGGAAATGTGTCATTTGTTGACAAGATGACAATTCAATCAACATTTTCGTGGAATGTAAGCACTGTTTAGCTTTGATAGTGACGCAGTTTAAGATGAGAGTATCATGTTTGCGGCTCAACCTACGTCTGTCCTGCTCTTCGAATCAACCCATCGTCATCGTATTCAAGGTACAGTTCCTATGGGTTTATTACAATCTTTAACAGGTGCTTGTCGCAATGCACGTCAAATATTTCAAGAGGCGATTGTGTGAGCAATTTCACGAATCCAAGTCATGAGTAATATGGGTCTTGGGAAGTCAAGTATTGTTTTTGTTGACTATCGTACGTCAACGAACCAGACACGACTGCCCTCGTTGAAATCACAATTAGCGTCCAAACGACCATGTTTGATTGAGCTTATATCTGTGTTTGGTTTTTGTATCTGCTCTTCTCTATCACGTAGGCCTTTACCTCGCCTTTCCTCCACTGTGTTCCGCGAATTCAAATGCCCCCCAAACCGCGCGTATCACCGTCGGCCCTTAGAATAACAAGAGCAAAAAACAATAAAAAGCAATCAAAACGACGCGTTTGGAAGAGGCTGCATGAATCTCGAGGTCGCCAGTTTGACGCACAGTTTTGAATTTTGGACGAGTGTGACGTACTTTGCGTGCACTTGCAAATTTGAAAGGGGGCATTCGCTACCTCTTGTGTTTGATTTTTTTTTTTTATATATTTGAGAATTGGCATATAACCACGTAGGATTCATGCATGACCGAGGTTAGGTGCCAAGTGCCGCGCTTCTCTGCCGCTCCAATCGACGGCCGCTAAGCTTTGTGTCGCTTCTCAGCGGCAGTAACTGCCGGATAACGCGATCCGCACGAACTCGTCTTATATTGCGGGCCTTGTGCCTCGCTCCGCTGTTGATCCACTCGACCTGGCGACGAAAGACGGAACACAAGAAGCGGAAAGTCCAATGCATCAAATTCACAGTGATAAATAATGCGAGCCCGTGTCGACGATCCTTGTGAATCAGTTCACCGTTACGTTCAGTCACTTTTTGTACTCAGCAGATGAGTCCATGCAGACGAAGAAAAATGTCCTTTTTCCTTTGGTCCTCAGTCCACATGGAGAAATCAGTAAACCTGTAATGGATAAACTGCATTGAAAAATCCCTCGCGAAAGAGATATTTATGTATACAAACTTTACATAGTGCTACCTGTCTGTCTTAGCCCTGCCTGGGCTAACTTTCATATCTTTTTGTCACCTAAAACGATTTCTGTCACTATTTGTCACGAATTTGGTTGCTTTTTGTCACAATTTTGAAGATTCTTCTTTGTTAGACTCATTTGTTGAGATATTGTTTTTTCCGCGGACCGATTATCGTCAAATATCATCGTTAATTCGCGGCCTGCCCTCCCGCAGAAGAGCATTGTAACTTGGGCCTTCCTTTCTAACCTCCCGTCCGTGAGCTGCCGCCTCTCGCGGTCCGTTAAAAATCGACAAATTGAGCAACAGACATCGGTTTTAATCATTTTTAGGTTCCCTTAATGAGATCCAATCGTCAAAAAAAAAATTCAATAAAAAAAATTCCGGGCCAAAAAATTGGAAAAAAACAAGGGGTACCCCTTGCCTTTTTTAAATAAATTTTGAGCCAGAAACTTTTTGTTGAATTTTTCACGTTTGATGATTGGGATTGTTTAGGGGGACCTAAAATTTATGTTTATCCTCGTCGGTTGCTCATTTCATCGATATATCGACGGAAAGAAGTGTGAAAAAGTGGAATATCAAAGTGTACGCTTTTTCCTCCAGACTCCGGCCGCGAACTGCCCCCTCTTCCGGTCCGTTAAAAATCGACAAATTGAGCAACACTCAACCTTTTTAATCATTTTTACTTTCTTTTCGTGAGATCCAATCGTCAAAAAATAAAAATTAAATAAAAAATATTCCGGGCCAATTTTTTTAAATGAAAAAACAAAAACAAAAAAAAACAGGGATACCTTAAAAAAATATTCAAAAACTTCAGCATGAATTTTGGTTGACTTGCAGCTCTGAATTTAAGCTTACCTCATCTTCGCGCTACCAGCCGACGGTTGTTCGTGTAGGGAATGAGAGCTGTTAAACCTGCAGCTATGCAGATATTTAATCCGGCCATGTAGAACGTTAGGTCCCATGACTGCGTCACATCGTAAAGCCAACCTGTTTTTGACAAAAAAGGAGAACTACTCAAGAGGTGCTGCCGAATTTCATTTTTACTACTTTACAAAAGCGTTAATAGAGCATAAATAAACTAAAATGCTCTGTCTTGAAAACGGTTAGAAATATCGCAAAATGCTCTAAATTTGAACCTTTAGTTCAGACGCTACTTTCTGATGAATGAAAAAAAAAAGATTATTGCTTTTCAATTATTTCAGAAAAATATTTTTTGTGAAATTTTTCGCGCTATTTACGTCATAAAAAAATTGGCATCAATTTTTGGGCTTGGTTATCTTTTCACACCGCTATCTTGAAGTCCTGTAAGTTTCAAGATCATGGAAAAATGGTTTTGTTACAGCAACAAAATTAGGGACAACAAATATTTTTTTTGTTGCTGCAACCAAAAATTTCGCTGCAGCAACCAAACGTTTTGTTGTTGTAACAATATTTTTGTTGTCCCTATTTTAACAAATAATTTTGTTGGTATAACAAAACCTTTTATACCGTGAAAAATTAGGGACGGAAGATTGTAGTACTTTTCTTAATTCGAAAAATATTAATTTGTGCCTCGCTCCATTGTCACGCCGTGGTCAGCGACGGAAATCAGAAACGCAGTGAGAAAAAGCCAGTTTTAACCCATAACTGCCCAAAGAATTTGGAGTGAAATTAAGCTTAAGAGAAATTGGAAGTTTTTTTATATTAAAATACGAAATTTTAAGCATTGAAAAATGCCTAAATTGTTAAATTTCGGTTTTCCAGAGTGGTGATATTTTTGAAATTGCGACACTACTGAACTGAAAAGATCTAAAATATTTTTTTCTCTTGCCAAACGGCATCGCTGGGCGGTAGTGGGTTAAAATCGAGAGTGCCCCTGGAGAGTGGTACTGACCTGCGAAGGGGGGTCCGAGCAGGTTGCCCACCCCCTGGCAGAGCAGGTTGAGTCCGTAGGCCACGGTGAACCTGTCCATGGGCACGAGCTCCGCGAGGATGGTCGGCGTGAAGGAGAAGGTTGAGGCGAAGGAGGCCCCGAAGGCCGCGCAGGCCGCCGCCAGCAGCCAGTGGCGGAACAGCAGCAGCGGCATCACGGCCGTCGCCACGCCGCACACCAGCAGGCACAGGGCGTACGTCTTGGTCGCGTGCACGCGCGGGTGGTCGCCCACCCACCCCAGGGCAACCTGCACAACAGGATTGTTACACATCAAGATCAGGAATGACGGCCTAGGACATGGACCAAATTTTAACGCAACCTCGTTATTATTTCTATGATTCATAGACATAAATTGACATTTGATGAAATTAGAAATTCATCAAAAAATATCGTCACGGAGAACCAAGTCCTATTTTTCAAAATGTTGACCCACTAATACATTTTATACTCGATTCCTGCTGTAAAAGCAGGATTTGTGTGTTGAAGCACATTGGAAAGATGTTACCAGCATACAACTCTGTAATTTTATAAGGTAGCATTTTCAACCTTTTAGTTTAAATTTTGTGCTACCCTCCGTCGTCAAGCCGAGCGGAGCGAGGCACAAGGCACTTAACCTAACCTAACTTAACCTAGGGTTACCCTACTAAACGGTCGCCAAAACTGATACCGCTTACTTCTCGGCGCCCCTGAGCGGGCGCCGAGAAGTAAGCGGCATCAGGCTTAGCGACAGCCGAGCGGAGCGAGGCACAAGGCACTATATTTAAACTTGGTATACCGCAAGAGGCTTGCTTATGATACAGGTTGGGCTAGGTTGGATGCTTTTTGCCTTGTTCCGCTATCACCTCACTCGGCTTGACGACGGAGGGTAGCACCAAATTTAAACCAAAAGGTTGAAAATGCTACCTTAAAAAATTACAGTGAACATTAATTTTTTTTGGATCGCTAAAAAAAAATATTTTATTAAAAATTGCTTAAACAAAGAAGAAAGAAGACTACTTTGAAATTGGCCATATTGTAAATATTTAGGGGACACAGTAAAAAAAAACCTTGTTTTGAAAAGTCTTTTACCTGTTTAAGGTATGGAGGTAAGATATCAAGAGGAAGATCGTAATTTGGTTACTTCTGAAGATACACCAACCAATAACCTCATCAATTGAGACCTTTCGGCGAGACCTTTTCATTACTTGTTGATATATACTTTTTCTTTAAGATAACCAGATGTCGCTCTTGCCTTATTTTACCTTCATGCCTAAAACAGGTTCGGAACCTAAAACAGGGGTTGGTTTTCACTGTGGAGTCGTCGATAAACCATGAAAGGTGTCTACGCCCGCTTTAATAGGAAGAAGTGAGGGAATAACAGAGGAAGTGACGCCGGAAAAAAAATTAGTACAGTAGTTGCCTTACCATGCCGATTGTATTTGTAATCCCGACAACGGACAACAACCGCGACGCGTCCGCCTGGCTGTAGAGACTCGACTGCGTGAGGTAGTCTGCGAGGTAGAAGTAAGGCACGAAGAACCACGTGTAGAGCAAGGCGGTGCCGGCGGACATAAGTAAAAAGTGCAACTCGAGAAACAGTGAAAAGTCGACCACGGCACGGAGTAGACCCACTACTCCGCCTCCTTTTGGTGATCTATAACATAAATCACCAAACTTAAAACCACCAAATATATGAACAAATCAATTAGATAAAACGTAGCCGCGTAACTCCAGTTCGTGTTGAACTCCTCTCTTGTCAGTTAGGCATCCGGCATGACATAGCTGTCGACGCGGTTGCCTACCCACTGTGTGACAGGGGCGAAGTTACATTTTGTTTGGCCGTGTAGATGACTTTCTTGGCCTATCCAGAAACGTAAACTATGCGATCCAATTGCTTGTTTGTTGATTTATTTATGAGCTTAAGTTGTATTTATCGAACTTAATTGTCAGCTTTCTTGTGAAAATATGAATTAGCGAGAGACTTGTCAAAATTGCATAGAAAAGCCCAGTTCCATCAATCGTCTTTTCGGTGATATGTTATTGTAAGTCATGGATATGATATTGTATAACGATAAACATGTGGCGTCTCGGATATGGTTTAAAGGCAACATAGTAAAAACTAGCCCCTGTTTTAGGTATGAACGTAAAACGGGGAGAGCGTAATTTGATCATTTTTAAAGATACTCTCATGAAAAACCATATCAATCGAGAGCTTTCGACGAGCCACTTTCATTGATATGGTTATTGAAAATTTTATCTTCAAAAATAATCAAATAACGCTCTGCCCCTGTTCCACGTTCATACCTAAAACAGGTGGGACCACCTAAAACAGGGGTTAATATTCACTGTGAACGTTTCCCCTTCAAATATTTGCCCTTCGTGTAAGTTTTTACTTCTTTCTGTGTATCAAGACTATCTCATATCAAATCACCTGTAGGACGAATTTTTCATACTGACAGCTGGCGCCGGCAGTGGAGGCAACGGGGACGTTGGGCCCAGTAAACTGACCCTCCGCCTGAAACAGGGCACTGACTCGGCCCGCAGCAGGACCACGGCGGGGGGAGGGAGGGTGGGGACGGCGACGGAGGTCGGGGGCATCCGCGGCCGCTGCGCCACCCCCAGCAGGGGGGTGCCCAGGGGCACGGGGGTACCCAGGGGCACGGGGGTGCCTAGGGGCACGGGGCTGCTCACGTCACTCAGGGGGGTGCTGGGGGCACTGACACTGTGGGGGGGCAGCGGCGGCGGCGTGGGCGCCGGCGGGGCCGCGGGGGGCGGGCACGTCCTCAAAGGCACTAACTCCGGGGGAGACACTGTTTCACTCGACGAGCGTTTGGTCCTCGCCTGCTCCGCCGTCCACCACGCAGGGTCCCTCATCACAACACCACACACACACAAGTTGAAGAAGGTCCCCGCCAACAGCAGCACCGTCCCTCTCCAGCCGAACTCGCTGATACAATAGTTAGTCACTGGGGCGTAGATGAAAGTGCCGAAGCCGGTGCCGGCCGCGCCGAGGCTCATGGCCAGGGTCCGCCGGCGCTCGAACCAGTAAGCGATGCTGACGACCGCCGTGATGAAGCACAGGCCCAGCCCCAGGCCCGCCAGGACGCCGAACGTGAGGTACATCTGGCCGATGGTCTCGGCCCAGGCGCTGACGACGAAGCCCAGCCCGGAGACGACGCCCCCCAGGATGGTCATGGCGCGGCAGCCGTAGCGGTCCACCATGGCGCTGGCCACGGGCCCCGTCAGCATGGGCACCGCCATGAAGAGCGCGCCCACCCACGACGTGGTGCTCCGGCTCTGCCGGAAGTAGTTGAGGAACTCGATGTAGAGAAGGCCGAAGGAGAAGCTCACGCCGTCGCTGGCCATGTTGATGAAGAAGGCCGCGGCGACGACGGCCCAGCCCCAGCCGCCGTCGGGCGGCCGCAGCTCCCGCTCCTCACCGACCTTCCGACCTTCGCAGAAAAAAGGTAGAAAACCTTTTAGCCTTCTTACGAAATATACCGTGCCGCCATAAAACAACTGCGTTGACCGACCATCAGTCGTACCTATGTCGGAACCGTTTTCAAAACTGTCAACAACTCTATTAAAACGCGCATCCTTGCTGCATTTCATCGCAATACCGAGCGGAGCGACAACGAAGCGAGGCACAAAGCATTTTATCTACCCGGTTTTATGATGTTATCTTCATAGACCTTATGTCATCAGTTAACCCATAACAGCCCAAAGTATTTGGAGTGAAATTTAGTTTAAGAGAAATTGGAAGCATTTTTTTCCTCTAAAAAACGGAATTTTAAGCTTTAGAAAATGCCGAAATTATTGAATTTCAGGTGTCCAGAGGGGTGATATTTTTCTAATTGTGACAATACTGAATTGAAAAAAATCCTCTAAAATAAAGCTTTCTGTTTCCGAACGGCATCGCGGGGCGGTAGTGAGGCTTAAGTAAAAGTAGAACACAATGGGCGAAACATGCAACCTTCAAATTTGAGAGTGTACTCGTTTTGGAGCAGACAATATAAGGATTAGCGCAGATTTATTTGGAGAAACTCCACTTAAAGTCAAATCACTACTTCATTTTCATTCATAACTTTTATCAGGTGAATAGACATACACAACACACATTTTAGAGACTGGGAGACTTAAACGCACGATTGGATCACCACCAATGGAGACTGTCGGGCGAATTTGGTTTTTCATAATCTCAGCTATAAGTTACCGCTCGTTAAGTTGGCCTTATCATTTTTTCGTAGCATGATCTCCTTTTTAGAGTGCAACTCGGCACTCAGCGAGGTGCCACGATACTGCCGGTACCGGTATCTATGTTTACTTTTTTAAAAAAAAGTTCAGCTCAAGAGGTCTGCCCTCAAACTTTGTTCACTCCTTCGTCGCGCCTAAAAATATCTATTCCGCAGCTCTTTTTGAAAAAAAACACCGGGTTTTGCCCACCCGCCAATAAACAACATCATCAATCTCCAAGTTTTCATGCGAGGATGAAAATTCCAACCTGACAATTTTCCGTCATAAAATTATTCTGCCACGTGTAATCACTAATCTCAATGAAAAACACATCGTTGTTTTATACCACCAATGAATGTGATAGAATAGCGAATCAAGTTTTGTGTCAACATTTAATTCTGATGTCACTGTTGAGGATTGTGTTCGTATATTGCCAAGCACTGTCATAACGCCTCCTGAACCACATGTTTTGAAGGTCGCTCTAAGAATCAGGTAGTTTTACATCGTTTAAGCACACAAACAGTTGCTCATTGTCACCATACTCCTACTCTCATGTTGTCACATTGAAAGCTAGTTTCGGAGATGTCACCGATGGCATGGCGAGATGAAAATGAGCAAAGAAATGGATGGTTGTGAATGTAAATTTGACGCTTCTTACCAATGTTATTGATAGCATTATTGCAATGCTCCGGCGAGGAGTCTTCGTCAGGAGCCGCGCCAGCGTCGCTTCCACCGATTTTGGTAGCATTGACAGCTTGGTGCATGTTCGGACGGGGTCTGGGCGCCGGCGCAGGCTGCGCGCCGGCCGCGGCGGGCTGCGCGCCGCCGGCCCCGCCGACCGAAGTCCCCGTCGAGGGAGCGGCGTGGGGCGCGGCGGGGCGGGGCGCGGGCGCTGGCGGCGGTTGCGGCGGCGGTTGCGGCGGCGCCGCGGACTCGAG
>Ga0058701_10000503_pt1 | contig 27091 bp, 18 predicted proteins | sample AgamicOrMae_FD_97039 | JGI IMG/M metagenome (GOLD analysis project Ga0058701, IMG submission 97039) | Agave microbial communities from Guanajuato, Mexico - Or.Ma.e | ecosystem: Host-associated > Plants > Phyllosphere > Phylloplane/Leaf | place: Guanajuato, Mexico | collected 2012-06-04 | reverse complement strand
ATCTGCTTCCATATCAATCCCATCATTATCCGGTGATTCCAATGATGTTTCGTCCCCTTCCACCTCATACTGGCCTCCTGTGTCTTGCGAGGTAATGCGTTCCAATTTGCGCGCCTCGAGATCGTCGAACCAGTCGCCCTCAACTTCCGTTACATCTGTTAATGTAATACTCGTCGACATTGAAAGATGACCTTCTTAATACTGTGGAGATGAAGACACAGATTATTTTTAGGGACCAAGGTTGTATCATTTTCCATTTATAGCTCTCTCGGCCGGGTAAGGTGGGGCAGTCGCTATGTGCCTAGAAGCACATGCGTAACCTTGACAACGGCCGCCAAGTAAATATACAAGTTATAGATAATCAGCTTGTTCATTCCTGTTCTACTTTATTCAATTCAGTACTACATTCAATTATTATCAAGAGATGTAGGACTGATGCATCAGGAACTAGAACAGGCGATCACGAAATGCGAACGATATCCCTGGCAATTTAGACTCATCAGAGACAATTTAGGTGAGGAGAGTTTAATAATCTATTGCTGTGGGTCCTCTATACATATGAAGTGAACTTCATATGTCCTCATACTGAGAGTGTCAGAGTGAACATGATGGATTTTGCCCATGTCTTTCATTCACATGATCTGCCCGAGGGACCAAATCGGAGTGGCACCACGACATCAATACGAACTAGTGAATCGTTAAACGAGGATGACAACTACTTGTGCGGAGACTGTACAGCAACTACAGGAACTGTAAAGGGTAAGCAAATTTGAAAACTGATTAGCTCCGGGATCATGATCCCGGAACAAGTGGATCAACATCCACTTGTTACTCCCTCTAACTTATTAAACTTGCAAATTCCAATTTCCCTCCGGAGCGTAATCTTGACACTGTACATAGAGTTAGCGCGTCGGCCGTATCATGTCTCGAAACCTCCCGTGTCCCTCATCGATACTCAAATCTCAACTTATACAGATTTCACCAATTTAACTAGATTTGTAGAGTATTCATCCGATCCGGTTTGCGTACCTCTAGTTGCGATGACTTCCTGGAACTTACTCATATGACCATCAAAGTCACTATTGATTAGGTTTTTCTCTCACTCGGTTTCCTACATTGCTCGAGTCCTGTTTCACCGGAGACAGATTTCAGAACTCGCACCCAGAGCACCTGGTGCAAAGCTAGCAGCTTCATATGGGTTGGTCATGGTTTCAGAGACAAATCAAGACCATGGATGTAAGATTATACTCGGAAATGTTGAACCTGTTGAGAAGAAGCAGAGTAACATTCTCCTTGAGAGATAGGTACAACAACGACATGAATAAGCACATGAATGCCGAATGAAAAGGCTGCAAGGATAACAACTGGACTCAGTGCTGTTTATTTCTTCAGTGTGACTAAGATTCTTGCTTCCATCCTATATCCTATCTTTGACAGATCGAAAAGAAACTGGAGTAGAAGAAACACAGCGTTCCGAGCTGGCGATGGAGTGAAATTTCATACTGTTCCCTAGCTGGTTCTCGCCAAAAGTGTAGACCGAATATCTTCCATCATGTCCTCGGACAAGAATTGGCCCAACATGGAGCAATGTTCCCTGGTTAACCCAAGTTGTTCTAACTCATCGCAGACCGTCTTTGAGGTAATCTGATAGATACAAGTGTTTGTAATGATGAAGTTAATTGCGGCAAACAGGGCCCGGGTATCGTCGATATCAAATCCATCATTATTGTCGTTTATTCGACGCAATTGTTCAATCTGGTTGAACAAAGAAACTTCATCTAGGTTACCATCGAGCTTGATCGACTCAACGACGTTCTGGCAAATTAGCTCAAATTCTGGTAGATTCACATTGGACGCATAATACAACTGTGCCAAGATCCAATCGGGGCAGTCAAGTCCACCACAGAATTCAAACCTCTGGGGATAAACAGTGATAAAAGAGGAGGTCAATATCTAGCTCGATCTGTCTTAATGCGACGTAAGCTAGTCGAAACTCACCATCTCTTGAGAATTTCATAATCTGTATAAACTGTCAATTGTTTTTCTGAACCTTGCGTTAGTGTGTATCTAGGATAGAGCATACACAAGAAAGCAACGAAGTGTGTGAGAATCTTATCACGGCGGTAGATCGGGAGATGAGATCCGATAACAAATTTCGTTATCGGCTATGGATAAAAGACAACAAAGTACTATTTAATTTTAACACAAGTGGCCTAAAGTCTCGATAACAAAGTACCGGCCTGTTTGAGAGTTTCCTCGTCCTTGAAGTAGCACAATCTTATGTAATCTTCAGCCAAGTTTTTGTGCTCTAGCGAATAGAAAGCACTCGGAGGTATTCCTTGTAACTTTTTATTCTTGGTTAACCAGCGAACAAATCGGTGATCCTTTGTTAACCCATGCTCTTGGGAGAAATCGTACTTGCTGGAGATAGCGGAAGTGTTAGCCAGTAGGAAATAGCCTCCTTCAGGTATGGTTGGATCCAGCTTAACCTTGCGTAAATAGTCAACCATTAGATCTCGTTTTTTTCGTAACGAAAGGGCTAGATTTGACCAATAGGAATTCTCAGTGCCTAATAGGGCAGTCTCAGTTTCGATTGACTCAGCCACAGCCTCTTGTATCGGAGTTGGGCAGGTGTATATGCAATTTTGATGGAACAATTGCACGTATTTCATCAAATGTTCAGGCCCATAGCACCACCCGAGCTTCCAACCTGTTACACTGAAAGTCTTTCCGGCTGAGCCGACAGTGAGGGTTCTATCCCACATTGTAGGAAGGCTTGCGATTCGAACATGTTCTCCATCAATCACTAAATGTTCGTAGACTTCATCACTTAACACTATCAGATTGTGCTTGTTGCAGATTTGGGCCAGATCCTGTAACTCCTGGCGAGAGAATACCTTACCAATTGGATTATGAGGGGTGTTCAATATGAGCATCTTAGTCCTTGAAGTGATGCTCGACTCCAACTCGGACATGTCCAGACGCCAGTCGGCACTTGTCGTTGGTGCCGATTCTGATGACTTCCGTAGCCTCAATGGTACAAAAATGCATTTCCCACCAGCTAGACGCACCATCGGCTCATAGCAGTCAAAGAAGGGCTCTATGATGAGAACCTCATCGTCTTTGTTTATGAAAGCATTGATGGAGCAATAGATTGATTCGTAGGCCCCAATGGTAACAAGAATTTCCTTTCGGGGATCAATAGTCCGCTGGATCAATTTGCTATATAGTTGACTGAGCGCATTCACAAGTCTTGGGTGACCAAAACCTCTAGTGTACTGATTCAGCATATAATTGGGCCCGGAGACCGCTTTTATCAGATTATCCTTTACATGACTTGGAACAGCGTCTCGGTAGTCGGGTAAACCTTGTCCGAGATTCACTTCAGGTTTCTCTTCAAGCGCAAGCTGGATGAATTCATTCCATACCGACTCCTTTTCGTTCTTAACTCGATCTGCTGGCAATATTGTAGACATCGCTCTGAGTGTGATGTTCTGTACAAGCCACGAGGAGGTTATATTCCTGTGGTTTAGTGTTGGGTTTCTGTAGAAGTTGAAGTTAGACTGACTATTAGCTCGAAGTGTCAAGGAGCTGGATATCCTCGAGACTGTTGTTCTGAAACTTGCGCCTAGAAGCATCTCAGACGAATCCTGTGCAGATCAGACTAGAAATACCGAGCCTGTCACCAGTGAGTCGATATATATTTGCAAATTTACGCGACGTGCGTGTTCCCACTCGAGTTCCATCACAATTTGTCCAGACGGACAATGAATATGTGCCGATTATCTCTAGCATCCTGGTATTCCTAGCTTTGTCTAGCGAACTGGCCCTTTAGTGAAAAGAATTATACTTATCCGTTCCGATCCCCGAGGGTCACTTGAACTAGAAGCTGTATAAACAAATTGTCGTTTCTACACGAGCAGTTTTATTGTTTCAGTACCAATACATGGGATAAGGGATTCTATCATCTTTTATACCCATAGTTTGACATATGTCCATCTCAAATGTCTTAGATTCTGGCACGAAGGTCACTTTGTTGACTAGGTCTGCAGTTGTGTCTTTATCTCGCTCCCTATATTTTTCTTTATCCACATAGTCAATCGTTTCATAGGCCGATTCTGGGATCGGAATAATTCTCTCTGTTCTGAGCGATACCCTGACACGATTTCCGTCGTCGTCGTATCGCCACTCAAACTCAGTTGGCTCGAGATCACTCGGATCGACAAGTTTCACTTCGATGTCAATCAAGAATGGTTCCTCCTTGACAATAACCAATCCAACACTGTTTTTATCCTTACCGACAAGTTGCCTCCTCAGATTCAACCCTTGCACGAATACCCAGTTCCTTTCCTTGACAATGTAATTGATTATACCCTGCTTGCCTTTTTCTGGTCCTTTGAGAACCTCTACACGGTCGCCCCTGAAGTAGCTCCAGTCACGCTTGGGCTCGACGAAGATGTTCGGGATCCTTACAAACTGTCCATTCAACTGCTTGAATTCTTCTTCCCATGGTCGCCAAGCGTCGTAATTAGCTCTTGTCTTATGCCTGAATATTTTTTGTAGGTATTGAGGCTGATAAGGCCTTCTGAGAACGACGAAAGACGTATGCCTGTCAATGAATCTTTTTGGCATGTTATCATAGGATTTAGGTATCCGCCTGGAGGCTCTCAGAATATTGGTAAGCCGCATCTTCACTACTCATGAGGCGATAGGTCTAATCCAAATATGCGAAAAGTTATAGGATAGGGGGATTAGTAGATAACATCATGGTCAGTATGCCCCCTCTGTCTTTACTTTCACGCAGCGTGTTCTATGTGTCGCTCGCACTCTGTTTGCCCGTTTCTCCCAGCGAGCGACCAGGCTCAAAACATTTAAATTTCGCCAACCCGTACCACCAAATATCAATATCTCTGAATACGTAGTACTATCCTCTTACCGGGCCTCAATTGGAGAAACCAACATGTTTTCTCATATTATCAGACCGACATTTAGACTTGGAGTCCGCTCTATGGCCACTGAGACGGCGGCTAAAGTAGATGGACTGTCCCTTACATTTGCATCACCATCACAGTCATTTTACAGAGATGCTAAGGTCAAACAAGTAGACGTTCCCTCATATTCGGGGAGTTTAGGTATTTTGGCGAATCATGTGCCCATACTAGCTGTCATCAAACCCGGAGTAGTAAGTGTATATGAGGATGATGGCACGACAAAGAAATTTTTTGTTGCGGCCGGGACAGTTACAGTGAATGAGGACTCGACCCTGCTATTGTTAACCAGCGAGGCAGTTGCTGTTGAAGATTTGGATTTGAGTTTGGCCCAAAAAAACTTGGCCACTGCCAGCAGTCAGACAACACCTGAGGCCAAAGTGGCAGCCGAAGTCAACCAGGCTATCTTAGATTCAGTCAAGTAGTTAGTAGCATTAAGAAGTGGCCATATCTCACACTGAATAAAAAATAATTTACGTCAAGAGTCTGACAAATTTCGATCCCCTGTATGGAAAAGTCATCCAGTGGAATGGCTTATTTTATTTTATCTATTCATAGGCTGTCTAGGAAACTTGTAAAGGAGGGCTCTACAGCTTATGATTCGATATACTTTCAAAAATAATCTCTTCATCTGCGAATGTGCCAGCAAACTCGCGAGTCATTAAACCCTTAACAAGATGTTTGTTACCTTTGAACGGCAGCGTTGTGAGGCTCGATGATGTATTTGGAGGATATTTGGAATTTATATTCGGATTGAAGGCTTGTTGTTGTGTATCTATTGTATCGGCAGTTGATAGTAAAAGGTTATGGCTTTGAAGCGATTTTCCGTTTTGTTGTCTCGTGGTGACAGATGAAGGCGAAGATGTAGCTTCGAAGCCATTTGTCTTCGAGATCTCTTGCGCCATATCTTCAAGAGCGATAGATGCCCTTTTTAAATCTTCTTCATAATCGATAATTATATTTTGATTTGAGGCAGTGTTAAAATTATTCAAAAACTGTTGAGAGCGATACAGACAACTTTCTTGAACTAGATCAGAGATCTTCTGTTGTTGGTGCGTGCTGCTAGCCAATCTTGGTGATTGACGTGTAGGAGGGCGGCGACGATTGCTTAATGGACTATTAGGTTGATTGCCGGCTACTGATGACGCGGAGTTACTCATTTTGCATGGTGAGATACTCCTCCTCGGATTTAAATAGTTGTTATCAGTCGTCATCGGAGGGGCTTGTGAGCTTGTTGAATTGATTACGCCGTTTCCTATTGTATTTGGTTCAATCTTTATATTCAAACTACCTGTAATATTGGATGAGTTGTTGCTTGATGCACAGCCATTTATCAAATCGCTCTGAGGAATAGGCAAGGGTATACTGGATTTTGAATCATTGTCTGCCTCCCGAAATGCCGGCAACTTTGGTGCCGTGACACGGAAACAGATAAATGTCAAAAAGTCTTCAGTGTCTGGACGATATTTTTCCAAGTACTCCTCATCATATGATGGGGGTGTACTTGTCGCGACGGAAGTTAGGGTTACAGGTGTAAGATTTTGTGGTATAGACAAGGAAGAAGTTTTGCTGTGCTTGCTATTCGGGGGTCGCTTAGGATGTTGCTTACGCGGTTGTTTTTGGTGACGATTTTCTCTTGCATTCAATTTAGAAGTTTTAGATGCTTTTGATGCTTTAGATGTTGTGCTAGCATTGCTGGTCTGATCTTGAAGTAATAGATCATTCAATAGTTGTTTCTGCTTCTTGGACGAAGTCGATTCTTGTTGACCACACTGTTGCAATGAGGCCAATAAGGCTTGCTTTAAGTCTTCCTCTTCTGCTTTGAGAGGATTTCTTGCCAACTGATATTTGAAGAAGTAAGTTTGTGAGGCCCTTCGACGAGGCCGAGGTTTGCCAGAGTCTTCATCACCACAGCCGGTTCTTTTCCTGCCACGTTTCGATTTTTGCGAGGGGGAGAGTTTACCTTTGTTGATCTTGGCATGCTTCCCTTCCTCGAGACCAGGTTCGTCCTCTATCTTGCGTGGCTTTCTACCTCGTTTTTTGCCGGGCAATTCAAGCTTTCTCTTGGCATTGTTGGCAGTGTCCTGGTCCTTTTTCTTCAATACTCTCTCGATTGCTCGTTTTTTTGCAGAGGCTGAGCTGCTGAGTGAGGCAGATTTTTGTGTGGCCGAGATGCGAGGTTTCTTAGAAGGTGTGGACTTCTTAGACGAAGGCGTAGATCTGGCAGAATTCGAATTGATACGTTTGGTTGGAGTTCCATTTGCTTGAGAGTTACCTGCTCGTTTATTGGCCGACAGATCGAAAGAGTCGCCATCCGGATGGGGACTCCTAGTAACCTTGAAGCTCCCAAAGAATTTGGACAACTTTAGATCGGTCCCGCTAGTAGAAGGTTTTCCTTTGATAATTTTAGTATTGCCATTAGTCTTGTAGGCCCTACTGAGGTTGCCATTACTCTTGGAAGGTGTGGTCTTGGACTTGACGGTTTCGCTCTCTTTCATCGAGTGCGCTAGATAGTTGAACAGCAATTTCATCGAGATAATCTAGCCTTTCCTTAAATTACCTAGATAGTTGGTTTAGAGCGAATATGGAAAATCCTGCTAATTGTGGGTGAATAGGGGCATTGAGAGTTCGCTTGTGTGTCGGTGGTATGTATATTTTATATGCATGCAATTCATTATATTCAGGATATATCATGAATGAGTTGGTAAAATTTCAATAGGTTCTATATGAGAAGGGATATCCCTAGTGACAAGTTCATTGAATTGCAGTAGACAATTGTTGAAGATCGATCTGAACGTTGGGCAGGAATGACCATTTGGCCAAAGTTTGGATCATGGTTGTTGTTGTCGTTGTTGTTGTGCTGCTGTGGTTACAGATGCGAACTGAAGGTAGCGATCGCACAGCCAAAGCCACACTAACACACTAAAGCCGCTCTTAAGGACAAGAAAGAGATGGCCCAGCCATCGTGCGGTGCAAGGTTTGCAGTGCGAACTCCGCACTGCAAATCATGTTCGCAGTCTCTTCCCTCGTTCTGTATGCCATTCAGCAGACAAAAGCACCAAATGGTGGACAGAAAAACTCAATTCTAACAAACACTGCTTAGAGTGCATGAGTGCTTTTGTATAAATCCAATGGTTTTCGCACACTCAATATTAGGCTGGCGGGTGGATGAGCAGTTATCGCGCATGGCGCCCTTGCGCAGTTGAATGTAGTTTTGTGTAAATGGAGCAATCATTTACACACTCACTGACCTCATCTTGCTTTTTAAACAATCCTGATGGAAGAGCCATCAATATTTCACATCCTCGCTTACTCATAATAATCTTGTCGATCCTTGACGTCCAGCCCGACGTCTGGATCTCAACTCCATAGTTCACTCTCGTATAGCATGACCCCATTGCTTAACAACTGATATTAGCAGGCTAGATATGGAGAGCTTGAATTTGGCTCAACAATTGTATTCTTATAAATTATCCTTTAATCACTGACAGTATCTACAGCATGGGTGTTGAATCACCAAAAACTTCCTATCACATCAGCTCGCATCCACGGGTTTCGTTGAGGAATAGGTAGATCAGACATGCAGCTACAAGAGACGAGAAAGAGAATGTCATTAGAACTCGATCCATTCCTGCATGATCGTCAAATTCTGCAAATATGAGCGGGGCAAAAACCGATCCCATCATTCCTAATGTGAATATCAATCCTGATCCTGATTGTCTTAGGAACGTTGGGAAGCTCTCGTATGCAGCCACCGATGCTATCGAGCTTAGAGATGATTGTGAGAATTTGGCCAACGCAAGCATCCAGACAGCCCATGTAGAATCTATATGGGCCAATGAGAGCCCAAAGCATGACATTGAGATTAGAAGCCAGAAAGCCATTAGGGAAACTCTTCTCGGTGAATACGAGAGTAGTAAGCTAGCGGACACAGCTGCCAAAGCTTCCATGCATCCGCCTAGAATATAATTCAGGTATAGGTCCTCCCCAACCTCTAAGTTGATGATTATGAACGAGCTATAAAGTAGCTCCGAGTTGAAGGTGGTCCAGACAATTGTAAAAACAGCTATCATCAGTTTCTTGTCTTTGAAGAGCCCGCTCACTCGACCGACGAAACTCAATTGGTGCGCTACAATGTGGCAGGAAGTTATACAATCAGCTGGTTGGGTCTGCTGACCATCCGATCTTCCCAACCTTCGTATTGGCTGAAAGTGAGAATCGTTATCACACTCCTCACCTGTGCTAGTGGCGGGCGAAACAAATGTGGCCCACTTGGCTGATTCCTTGTGGTTACCCATCGCAGACTGTATATTTCGACTGTCTATCTGGGGCTCTGGGTTCTTTACGGCTTCAAGTTGATAACAACTGATCGCTCTCCTCATGCACTGCCCGTCCAGTGCCGCAATCAGCTCTCGATCGCTTTCGTAAGATTTGTTCAACTCACTATTGTCAACTTCATCCGTATCGACTCTTGATATATCTGACCGAGACGTTTGATCAATTGGTAATTGGCTCTGGTTTGATGATACTTCAGGCCGCTCTGACAACATAGGTGCTACATGCTCCTCTATTGTGGTCTCGACTATCGTATCCTGATGTGTCACACCTCTGTCATTGGATGGACTTAGAGATGCAACACTCTGCCTTGGTTGCTGTACAATGGCAGGCCGGGGTGATGACCGAACGGGCGAGCTTTGTTTCGATGCATTGATTGCACTAGAGGCTGCATCGGCCACTGGGTCGTACAGATTTTGAGATTCAATTTGATCGATAAACTTTGAAAACAGCAGCTCAAATCTCGCCTTCTGTCCTGTTGGAGAGAGCTTACTGTTCTCTCGATCTTGTGACCATGGTTGATCTTTGTCTTTCTCGCTGAATGATGAAACCCTGAGCGATGTCCAGAAGTTATTGCATGCCTGATTCCAGCGGGCGATACTTTTCAACTCCTTTCTTGCCTCTTTGAATTTCATGTTCGTTAGCAACCACCGAGGAGACTCTTTGGTGGCCAGAATGAACGGCATTGTTACGAGGTGGCACAAGACTGTGAATCCAACAACCAGGCGGAAATCTTCGAAGTAAGCCATCAAATAAGGCAACAAAGATACACCCAAGGCAAAGCCGAAATTCACCAATGCCACTGAAGAACCTCGATAACGCTGGCCGACCAATTCAACCACAGTGGTTGTTTGGGAGACCACTAGACCTAAATCGCCGAACGAGCATATTGATCGCGCCAAGGTGAAAGTCCAAAAGTCCATGGCGAAAATTGATAGAAGTCCGGCGACCAGGGATACGACGAGACAGATTCTCTGTGCCTGAAAGCGACCATATTTGTCGGAAAAAGTTCCCCAAAATACATGAGCCACCACTATTGCGGCTGATAGAAGAGATTGAAATAATGACCTAAGCCAATCACGATCGCATACCAGATCAAACTCGCTTGTCATAGTTCTTCCCTGATCCGGTGCCATTTCGTATGTGAAATCAACGCACTCTCTGATGCGCGCAGTTTGGTTCATTGATGTGCTCGTCAGATTTGACAGATTCATATCATTGCTCTTGCCTAAAGGTGAGGTGCGAAAAGATTTCGACTCATTGAATGAGCTCTGGTTTTGGTAGAGGCGCAAATCTATTTGACAAATCTGTTTGAATTCTTCTTTTATTTCCATCTCACGCTCATAAGCCGTCAGATCGCTAATATTGGGCATTATGGATAGGATTTCGTTCATTGGTAGGCTGCAGTAGAAGGTGACGTCCGGCGTCATCAGTGGTCCACTGTTGGCCATTAATCCAAGAAAAACATATCTGATGAACAGTAGAGCGGTTACAGCGAGCTGGTAGGCACCATGTTCTCCGATGAAATCACTCAGTTGCACTTGTTGATCATCATTAGAGGTTTCACGCTTGAAATCCTCTATATCGGCATCGTTCTGGTGCCTGGTAGGCTTGATGGCTCGAGCGTCATCGAGACTCCTCATCGAGTCCTCAGGACTCAAAAGTTTTGATAGGTCTTGTGTAGCGCCATTTCTTGACTCACTGCTTATTTCAGTTCCCATTCAGCTTAGCCTCCTTGAAGTATGTTTGAAGCTCGTTCGGTTGAAAAATTTCGCTGCCTTGTTCGTTCAATGATAACAGATTGAATAACTGGTCTCCTTTGGATTTTCTCTGATCACTATGGTCTCCCTTACGAGTTCCCTGCTTCAATGATTGACTATTCAGAGTCATGGCACGCTTGTGAGTAACGACATCACATGGGGATTAGTTCTTCACTTTTGTGCAACATTCTCAAATGATTCAAATGACTACTGGAGGCGAGAAACATTCTGGCATTTGAATGATTGCTAATTGTTTACTCGCGTCTAGCGAGCGACAGATCGCGTTTGATTAGTTTGCGTATCCCGGAGGCAAACAAGCACTTGAATTTGGTATGTAACTGATCTAAGTGTTAGATATAACAATCTAAGATGATCACACACAGTGGACAAATTGGTATTCATGAGAAGGGGAGCTCAGCCACGGCATGCAAGTGATTTTGTTTTGCTCCCTGCACCAGCAAATTGTTATCTTTGCCAACTTTCCCCGCTCTCAACCGACTTCAAATTGCGCCATGTCTTGGGAGCGACATTCTTTTTCAACATTCCTCCTTACTGATCAGAAGATCGGCACTTGCATAACTGGCGAATCCGGTCTAGCTACGTATGGGTTAGAGACTCTTGCAGACCGGAAATGCTGCGCAGATTGCGGCGGGTTTCGATGGGCCCGCTAAGATCCTTGGCTCCTTGAGAGAGGATGATTCTTGAGCTTCAGGTCGCTTCAATAAGCAGACAGATATCGACACACTCAGATGAGTTAGAAGAAGATCGAGAAATTCAAGAATCATCTAGATGCTTTGTCGAAAAGCAAGACTTTAATGTAACTTGTGCTCTAGACAGTTCCTGAAGGCACCTAAAGATTGTGTCGATTAGGTTGACACACGCACCTCAAAGGTATGGAGTATCAATCAACATGTTTCTAATCATTATTGAGCTCTAGAGAGTATTTAGGGCATAAAATTTTGCTATCTCTCCGGTGTGGATCACTGACTTTCTGAAGAAATTCTTCTCATCTCGTAGGGCTTAACCCTCACTGGTATATGACTAAAGCTTATCAGTATGTAGAAACATTCTGAAGCATCTCTTCAACTGTTCGCTCTTGCATTTGGGTGTCGTCCTTATTGCCATGTAATAGCGATAACAACGAAATTGCTTTCCGTGCAACAAGGAAGATGACTAACAAGGCAACATTTACTCCAGATATTCATCCTGGATAACCACTTTGAATTCTTTCTATTTTTGCTCTAGAGGGGGCTCATTCCTGGTGACTATTTCTATCTTAGGTGATGCCAAGTCGGTCGTCGGCTCGGAGCCTGCTGGTCGTCGGCCACCAAAATCAACGTAGAAGAAGCGCTGCAAAACCTCATAAGTCAAGAGTGTGAAACCAAATTGAGGCGCGCTTCTGAATACCCTAGCCGGACCACCTTTCCAGAAAGCGGTGAAACCCTCCTCTTTCATTATCTTCGTGCAGGCATCAATAACACCCGCATAGGTTGATTGGCCGGCTCTAGCTTGGACTTGAAGTCTGGTTTTGATCACATCAGCTGGAGTAACGAGATAGGCTGCGGGCACACCAGCTATCATGGCTGAAATGAGTAATGAGCCAGGTCCATTGCGACCGCTGGGATCGGCAAATGCTGATTTACAATGCGCATATGCAGGAAAATAAATGGCTGAAAAAGGTATATCTCTAAGGAAACAAGCCTTCGAGCCCTTATAGAGGCCCCTAAGCCCTAAGTCTCTGATAACATCGATGGCCCTTGTCTTGGGTCCTGTTGCTATCTCTCCAGCAACCTGTAATCTAATTTTAACAATTTCTAAAGGATTTGTAAACATAACTTGCGATGCACCTGCACAGCCACCAGCAATGATCTCTTGCCAGGGTAGAATCTGGTTAGTTCCGTTAAAATTGATGAATTTATCCCTAACAAGATCGTTCATAGTTAACTTGATTGCTTTCTCGGGACAGACACCAACCAATTGTGGCAACAAGCCCCGATATAGTCCAGCGGCACCCTCATATCTTACTACTTTCTTAACACAATCTATACTGTTCCTATACATTAGTTCGCCTACGTAGCTGCCAGATCGTTGATTTTGCATACGAGTTTTGACCAGATCAATGGGATAGACTACGGTTGCTCCGGCAGCTCCGGCAATAGAACCCAAGCTGAATCTGTACAGACTCTCAAGGATTTCTGTCAATGCACCACGATGGTCAGGAGGCTTAACCTTTGCGATTGGCTCTATTGGGACTAGATCTTTGACAGATTTTAAGTGATCCCGGTAGTGAAACGAGCTAGAGTCTAGCTCAATCTCCCCAGTGAACTCAATCTTAACCGTTTGATTTGGCTTAAACTCGATGTCTGGCTTGAGCCTGAGGTTGACCTTCCCAACGATGGGCTCCCCATCGAAATAAAGGTAATATTTACCCTTTTTTTCCTCACCAACGATTGTTCCAGCGGAGTCGGTTTTCTCTCCATCACCATGGATTCCTCGTTTCTCATCCGCCATGGCTAATTTTGGGCAGACTTAATAAGTTAAGACACCAATAGCATTTAGTGGATCTTGGTGAAATAAGCATGACCCAAGGCTGCCGGATCGTCGCCTCCCGCGCATAGATAATTTCACGTGTGCCACGTTTCAACATGCGCTCCAGTCCTATTTGATTCAGATCAATCATTGATAATTTAGCAATTAATCGTCAACTATCACGTTTATCCGCCAAATCTTTCGCCTGTTAACCATTGTAACCTACAGGCAGTGAGATTAGCTATCTATGAGCCACAGATTCACTACAGGGCATTCCCTCCTCGCTCCTGATGAGCTCACAGCTAACATCCGATCATTTGAACTGCCGGCGTCATTTCTAAACCTCCTATTGGTCTCCTGTTGTTTAGATGTCGAGATTTCTTTTCGCCCAAACCAAGATGATCACCACAAAAGAATTGTTTGTTCAGAACCTGCGCCTTCGCGTCAAGCCAATAGTGAGATCTTATCCAATGCTTGCTTTTTGACCTCGAGAATTTAGCTCATCATTGTAGCGCACTGGCGAGAACTAGTTCTGAAACTTCGCCTCTTACAGTTTGATCAACAAATCTAATGAGAGTACAAGCAACCCTCCGACATGGGTTTGAGTTGTGAGGTTAGAGCTATTTAGTAACCTCGGAAATCTTGAGAAGCGAGAGCTCGATTGATGATGCTGGTGATTGGTGCTGCCCATTCAGAGATCATCTTCTGGCTTTATGCAATCTGGTCAAATTAACTCTCAAGAGGCAACTGAACGTTCGTTTCTATTTCATTGGGATCCCTCTTAATCTCTTAGGGCCAGGATAGTGTGAATTATGAGTCTCTTTTTACACAGGGTAGTACAGAGGAAATATCGAGAGTACGAGATATAATGCCTTCTCGAGTAATTTCTCTTCTTAAGTCTACCAGTTAAAGACTCACAACGGGTTACCAACGAGTACAAAAAGTTGATAAGGACTGCTGAAATTCTCTGACTGGACTCAACCTCATGGAACCATATCCACTTTTCTTCTGCCTCATGCAAGGCACAAAGTCCTCGTAGTTACTCTCAAATCGATCCTTCAATATTACTATACATCTGGGAAGGCGTGCCGGAAGAGGCCCAGATCCACTGTGAAGTGAAATGTGGTTATCAAATTTTGCGCTAGACATGGAACAAAGAGTAATTGAGCTGTCTACCCTCTTGCATGCAGAGGAATCATTAAGGCTTTGTGTGTTGGTGGCGACGGAAGCTGTCTGAGTTTCACGGACCACTCAACAACTCTATCGAGTACGCGCGCAATAGCTTGCCCACCAACCGCTAGCGCCTCTGCTAGGGCGCTTTTGGGGGAACCTCAGATACGCGGGGGCGCTTCTGGTGAGCTATGGGCCCAGCCTCATAATGCCAGTGGGCAATGAGAAGCACTAATCTATTAGGAGTCTTGGTTCTGCGTGCGTGTAAAAGATAAGCTCTCGCTGGAACCAAATGCAGGCCTTGCCATCGCGCCTTTATACGTATTTTTGTTTTCCATGATGGTCTAACGGATCTATGCGAGTGCGTGCTACTTGGGTTCTAGCAAAAACTAGACGATAGGAGAATGCTGACAAGGCCCTAAGATGAAACTTGAATTGCGCCCTAATAGAGGAAAAGATGAAAGGCTTTTTGCAACCTGGTAGATAACCGAGTTTTTGCCTCAAAACCCCGCAGGATTCCGTGAAGTTTGAGATGTAGAGAATAATTAGCCAGATAGAAGCAAAGCCTTGTGGAATTTGGAACATATTATTGTGTATTCATGATCTCATTTCGAAATGAGACGTCCAGAAAAAGATGTCCGATGAATAATAGGATTGATATTTACCATTGCTCTCTATATGCTTCACATTGAATATGTTTGTACATGTATATACTTGTGGTCGACAATAAAGCGACCGAAATGATGAATCCAGTTGAATCTAGATTTCCGGTGTTTACTGGAAAAACTTTTGTCATATTCCTATTGGTACAGTATCATTTTTTTATAGCAAGAACAAACAAAGTGGACTTTTCCGCCTCATTCATTGAAATTGGACAGGAAGATAGCGATTATGCTCCAGCTTTAGATTCGCATCCCTCGAATCATATGAATGAATTCCCAGATGATGACAATCATAATAGTCATTCTCACCAGGATCAGTTGTCCAAATCAGGAGAGGGATTAACAAACGGGGACCAGAACAACGAACAGCAGGCCGCTCACTTCAACATGAGCACAAATAGTGAAGCTGCAAGTGAAGAAACTATGATCAATCAGCACTATCCGCGACAAATGAAAACCTTCCTTACACGGCAACGGATACGCGACACCTGTGATTTAGATCGTGGCTCACAGAGAAACGAATACATTGACAATTCATATTTAATCCATTGCTCACGTTATAAATTAGAAAATTTATTGTCTAATGAACTTCTCATGTCAATCATGCACCACGATAGTGGTGATTGTTCAAAGATACTGGACGAATTTGTTCAACTAGATGAAGTAATCGGACAGTTCGATTTGTTGTTCAAGAATCTCCTAACTAGATATAACTGCCATAATGGGTACTCCGTCAAATGGAGCTGCGAAGATTGCAAGGTAAGTGAGCAGTCAGATTTTCTCAACCGTTGCCGTCGACTAGATGACAAAGTGTCAATTTTGCCTCTCTGTTTTGTCTGTCACATGCATGACAGAATCTCGTCGGCAGTGCAATCTGTCATCAATATCAGGCAGGAAATACTATACGCCATTTCCGCCGGTTACCATGGCAATGCTACATCTCGTGATAAGCGGCGAACAATTGATTGTGGCATTTGAAGGCTTTGCTCCAGGGGTTCACCTGAAACATAAGACCTACGCCGACACAATGTCCAACTGTTTTCATCCTTGAATTACGGAAGGGTGTGAATAACCGCCTGGCAGTGATTGTCATTAGTTTTTTTTCTCACTGAATAATAATGGGAGCCATGATTGCGTGCTTAGCGACAATTACCAGCATCTTTCTTGTATTACCACGATGAGCATCAGCCTCAGTAGCACAGCCAGATTGCAATTACCTCGACTGCACCTAGCGCCATGGTGCACGCGCCCCACAAATCATGTCTAACAGCATGCGGTCACTACGACATCTATGCTACCGCCCCAACTTAATGGTCAGAACGTGATTACCTGCACTTAGAACTCGCTACTAATCCCTCCTTCTCCCACTGTAACCAATTTTTCCATCAGAAAGCATACACGGACTGGATCTGCGCAACCCATTTGCCCTACTATATGAACGGGGAGAGAGTCAAGCCTTGTATATCGTTTTGTGAGAGGGTGGAACAGCGTTGTCCATATTTGCATCCAATAACTAGGGAACAATATGGAGGGCAGCCAGTATTTATTTGTAAGGATCCAAATATTCCGTTTGTACCAGAAATCACCCCAGAGATCCCTTACAATGATCCAGGAAAGTGCTACGATCTGTGCCATCTAAGTGACAATCTAACTGAACTGATCACCGATAGTTTGTCTAAATACGATTATGACCGATGTCCAGATAGGAGCTCGATAGCTGAGGAAGTTTGCAATGATCCCTATCATTGCGGCAGCACTCATTGTACAAAGTTAAAATCGGCTAGCCAGGATGGTGAGCCGAATGATTCTGGTCGAAAATCAACAAAAGGTGCTATTCCATTGGATGATATTTTGAACTCAGAGAAAACAGAGAGTCCGGTGATAGTTGGAAATTGTAATTATTCTAAAAAGCCAACCAAAGTAGTTTTTATGAGCTCGGATACGAGTAGTATACATATCCATAAGAAAAAATTAGATGAGTTGCGCGAAGTCTTGGCTAATTATAAGAACCAAGCGAAAACTCATCGTTATCATGCAGATCATTCATCACTATATCACCAATCATCCATTTCTCAACATTAGTTCGGCAAGCACAACTCTTAACATAGAAATCGTCTCCAGGATTTCGTATAATCTGCAATGTCTTAAGCAGCAATAAACTCAATCAAGCTTGATAGCGATCAGTACCTATACACTGTCGCTACCTTACCTTGACTAAAAACATCATAAAACTCCCTTGCAAGGCAGTTGACTTTGAATCTTTATAGTTGCACAGATTTCTTAATTTAATTAATGCTAGATATGATTCATTATAACTCGGGCGAGTTTGTTGGACCATGGACAGATTGGGCTAAATAGAAGTTTCATCTTTTCTTATTATTGCAAATTGTATGCTCAGGTCGTTTAGGGAATGAGCCAACTGATCACATGCAAACTAGTTAAACTGTTGTCGGGTAAGAATTTGCCGAACTGTCCTTCGATGTGTATTTTTTCTTACCTGCGTCCCACGGGACATATTTCCATTTGATCATGTGCTTTATCTGTTGGCGCATTGTGCAGGCAGTCAATATGATAAAATACAATAGGAGAATCGGCCAAAAAACCGGTATGTCAAACACTTCAAACAAGGTCAAGAAGAGGCAAAGCAATGTTGCTCGAGTCGCCGATTCCCAAAATTTGAACTCTGGCAATCGTCTGATGAATGGCTTGAATTCATCGCTTGCATGCGTGGGTAACATCGGCCCTCCCTCCTCATCCTCACCATAGTTTGTGCTTGGGTCGATTTTCGGCGTGATGAAACCAATGAACAGGTTCAAATAATAGATCGCCAACGCATAACAAACTACATACCAGCCCTGTGACAAGATTATCCGCGCCATGAAAATTACTAGAGCAGTCAAAGAGAAAGCCCACCTAGCCTTCCAATGTGGTGTTATCTTATCTAAAAAAAGCTGATATCTCTGATTGAAGCTTTTAGTTGAATTTGAAAATGGTGCCTCGGGGGTCGCGAAGCTAGTGAATGACGAACTGTCGGCTTGTTGGTCCACGTAAGGGTAAGCACCTGAGTTAGGTTGATCGCTCATCGAACCGGATTCAGATATTGGATTAAGGTAGGGCTGATAGCTCGGAATGGTAGTTGGTACCTCTTCCTGATGCGATTGATTGAATTGCTGCTGTGCCAGATGAGATTGCTGTTGTTGCTTACTATCCAATTGTTGGTCCTGTGGATAGTGCCGGTCATTTTCATTCTGCTGAGATAGAGGTGGCATAGACATCGTGCTAGATGCCATGCTTTCTTGTATTTGAAAATGTCTAAAAAAGTGGAATTGCAACGAGCACCGTCCGAGTATTATAGAAATAATCTACAATTTTGTGTATATCTCGGTTTGTTTGGAGATGCCGAGATGCGATGACGTCGCCTGAGAAAGCATTTACCTCGCGCAGATACGTAATTTTCTCTCGAAGGGCATGCTCACTGCGACACTGCTGCTCATGCCAAATCCACTGGATTCCCTAGGCCACTAATGGAGCCAGCTGACGAGAACGAATTTGGTGACAAGAACCAACCAATTCTGCTCAGAGGAGAGGGGGGGGCCGATAAGTTATAAATTGATTAGGTAATACTAACGCAACATTCTCTTTCTATCTGGCACTCCAAAAAATTTGCAGCGGGTAAATTTTATTGGTATCCTTGCTAATAGCGAATATAATTTTTCTACAATGTCCGGAGATAGATTGATCCATTGTTTTTAAACGTGAGCTGAATGATCGTATTAGATATATTATCTAAGAAGTATAACTATACCAATAGGGATACGCTTGCCCTGAATGAGGTGGAGGAGCCTGATTGGGCTGGTGTTGGGTGTAAGGGTTAGAGTATGGAGAGGGATGATACTGTGAGTGTTGAATGTAAGAAACAGGGGGCAATGGTTGCGGACCGCCACTTCCCGTCACAGGTATGTTCGATGCTGGAGACATGGTCGGGCCTGCCTGAGGCATATATGCAGAACTAGCGACAGTCCCACCCGAGGTAGTGTCAGCGTACATTCCTTGCTGGTGCATCACTGGACCTGCGACATCACCTGTCTGGCCCGATGAAGACATGTAACCATGGTCCGGCATCTGCTGTGACGCTATATGATACCGCGCTCCTGAATCCATCACTGTGTGAGCACTTGGAATATAACTATGATAAGCAGATGCCATGGCGGCTCGAGTACCACTGGGCGCATAATACTGTGTCGGCACATTGTTAGTTTCGAGATGTGGCACTATGTGGGAGCCACTTGGATTCGGGCTTTGTTGCTGCGCCATAGATGGAACCATAGCTCTATGATTCTGAGTTGGTTGAGGGATATGTGGACCAGGTTGATGCGAAGCATGCACAACAGCAGAGGTGTTCGTGTAAGTATCTGTTTTGATAATAGGTCTACTGCTTAATGAGTCACTACCACTCATGTCACCCATGTTCGTGCTGTCCTGGTTCTCAGTCATAGTATTGATGCTGGGTCCATTTCTCGATAGGTTTGCCTGAGGGTCGAGGTGTTGTCTAGCGGCGTGTAAGCTAGGTTGCGAGATGGGTAAAGTTTGGGCTTGCGATGAAGATGGTTGCTGCGCCAATTGAGGACCAGTTTGCTTGTTCTGTTGAGGTTGATTACTCCGCATTTGCTGATGCTGTGACGGGAGTGACGTCTGATGGGTTTGGATTTGGGGAGGCTGGTGCTGCATGTGATGTTGGCCTATGAGATGAGGTGGAGCTTGATGATGGGGCATCATATTACTCTGATGCGCCATTTGATGCTGACCATAGTGATACTGCATAGGCTTACCTTGACCTCTGGTTTGAGAGTCAACATTCTGGGCAATCTTATGCTGAAAATATTGTTGGCCTGCAGATCGTCTATCATTGATGACATCCCTTAGGTCTCTATTGTTGGATCGATTTGCTTGAGACAGTCTTGAATTTTCGAATGTCTGTGTCTTCACAATGTAATCACTAGACTTTCCCTGAGGGTTGAAATTGCCGCCACGGTGCCAGTCGTTGCTAGTTTGGATTGGCCTATCATTAAATTGATTTCGAGATGGTAACTGATTTAGTCGGTAAACGTCTTCTCCGCGATCTTGGTACTTCATCCGTGAACCGTGATTACGTTGATCCTCGTTAGCTCGCAGTGATCTGTCCGACAGATCGTTTTTACTGGGCTGCCCTTGCGACCAAAACTCATAAGGACGATTGCGGTTACTGTTTAGACTCGCGGCTTGATTTGTTTGCTGCTTTGGAGGTAGATCCTTGCTGAAAGCCTCAGCTTTGACCATGTCCTCGTTAGACCATGTAGTGATAGGCGGCATGACCGTATTTGGTTGGGGCAACTTGTCATCAACAGTTATCTTGGGTCGATCTCGAGATGTGCGACGACGGCTTCTGCTGTCATTACGGGTGTTCTTTGTCTCTCTAAGATCGCGGCTGTCGAAGTCTTTCTTTGACATTGAGATGTTGGGTTGCGAAATGATGGAGGGCTGCGAGACTGAGTGTTTATCTTCGCCAGGCTCTTTCGAATCCCTAGACTCATTTTTAGAGCGATTTTCTCGGTTGTTGGTCGAATCTCTTGCACGCTGGGTCTGCTGGATTACATCATTTCTGTTTCCCTTGATATTTCGTCGAGCTTTACGGTCTCTACTTCGGTTGATCGATTGATTTTGGCGCGTACTACGACCATCTCTAGACTGCCGAGAGCGACTCTCCTGGCTACCTTGCGATCTATCAGCGACATTTGATGATCGTGCGATTCGAGCCTCGTGCTGAGTTCTAACGCCACGCTCTTGCTGTCTTAAATCTGAACTGTAGAGGTTGCCGGTCTTTGGTTTATGCTTTTCATCCCTATAAAGATCATGGTTCCATCGCTCGGTGTCAATTCTTGGACGACGATAGGATCGACGACTATCGCGTTGCTTCTCTTGGTACGACGATTTGCGATTTGCTTTGGTGTCTTTGATCTGAGAATCATGATCGTTCTTGTTTGTGGACGCCTCGTCATCAAAAGCCTGAGATCTATCGTCATGCTCATAAAAGTCACCTTTCTTCGGAATATACTGAGGATTCTCTTCGATCTCATCCAAGTCTAACTCTTTTTTCTCTGCATCATCACTCTTTCGTTGATCTTCGACAATCTCAGGGGTGTCGTCTTGAGAGGGCTTCGCATCAGAAGCCGGTTCCACTTCAGACACAGTTTGAGTAGGTTCAACCTTGTCATCACTCGGTTCGACTTCATTCAAGGACTGGGTTGATTTTGAAGAGCTCTCATTAAGCTTCAACTCCTCAGTTTGCTTGATGATATCGGTCAATTCATTAGACGATTCAGGCTGAGTTGAATCCAGATGCTTGGTCTCATCGGAATTAGAATTACGCATAACGTTAGCCCAGTCAGTGCTCGGTGGATCTTTTGACTCGGTAGACGGGACAGGCGATAAACGCTCTAGATCGGTTTGGCATGGCTTCACTTCATCTGAGGAACCGAGCGCTAGACTGGGGACCTCGTCTCGAGTTTCCTCTATAGAGCCAGACGGCTCTTTAGAGCAGATGGTTGAGCTAGCGAGATGTTCGACCTGTACATCTTCGACGCCAGTGACTCGATCTCGTTTGGCCAGACAATCATCTACTTGCAAGTCAGGGATTGTTTGACTTGTCTCTATCGTGGATGAATTTTCAGCTGGAGCGCTCACCATAGATTCTTCGTTGACCTTTTCCGTTTGTTCAAGCTTATTGTTTGTGATAGGTTTGAACTTTGGGGAATTAGCGCTATCTCCAACTGACTCTTGTGACGTCCTGTGCTTCTCCTCTTCAACCTCGTGAAATTCTTCTTCTTCTTCCACGTCTTCATCCTGATCATCAGTGTACATCTCTTTTTTATTGCTAGTTTCGGATTTGCTTGCTGCGAGGGTTCTCGAGATAGTTGTGCCGACAGCCGCCGTCGCAGCCGCTTCAGTGGATTCAATGAGTGAACTCAAAAAATGTGTATCGGCCAGGTTTGATGATTAGATTATTCTAGCTTATAAAAATAATACCATTCGAATCTTTCCGACAAATCACCTCTTTATTTGCGATCAAATATTTTTGCCGATCGGAGCTCAACTATGACATTTGCTGTAGATCGACTAGTTTGATATTCGATAGTTGAATAGTGTAAAGATGTACTTTGCCCTATTCAATAACCATAAGTATGAGCGATATCTGGATCTAAAATTAAGATATCGTTGAAAGAGAAAATGAAATAGTTTATCTATTCTCTGGAGGCAGTAACAAGCGATAGAAGAGATGACTGAATAAAATAATGAACGAATACGAGTTAACGACGATGGCTCGAAAAGACAACGAAAGCAGCGCAGAGAGAACGCTGACTGCAAGCTACAGCAGCGATGACGACTGACATGTTCCCTGCCCGTGTCGCATACGATCAGCTTGCTCGCAGATGGGAAACGGCCCGCAATGTACCGCTCGCTGTGAATAGCTGCCCGGAGTTGCGGACTGCGGCGGAAATCATGGGAAATACGAGGTGGGCAGGTAAGCGACCCGACACTTACCGAACTACTAGCTGGGTAAGCAGTTCCAGCACAGACCGCGCACAGCTCTGGGTCTTTTCCTTGGCTTCCAAAGAAGCTCGCGGCTGCCGTCAGCCGAGGAACTTGACCCGGCGTCGGCGTATTCTGGGTCCACGAGTGCTTCACTATCGGGACGACTCGGGAGTCGTCGGTCCACAGAAATCTCAAGTCTTCGGGACAAAATTCAGCGTGCGTTCAATGGCTGGTCCCGCAGGCAGCACTAGCATATAACCACGCCCACAACTGAGTAGCACTATACATATGATGCTTGGCTTCGGACAAAGCCCCTCCCACTTCGATATTGGCGGCGCCAGATTGTCTGTCAAACGAGCCGGCTTGCAGGCTGAAGCCGCTAGCTGCTGACCGCATGTTGCTGCATGTGGTCGATTCAAATAACGTGTAGTTACCGAATGCACGAGAAATTTCGTGAAAGCTCTACTGCTGAATGAAAAAGTGCGACTCCAGAGGCGCGTAAAGTCAATCTGTATCACGTAAGCGCTTTGTAGCAAACATTTCATCATTAGATAACCTAAAATTTATCCTAAGATAAAAGTCAAATTAATAGTATCAAAATGGTCCAAAGTCTCGGTATCTCAGTAGGTAATTCGAATAGTTATGTCGCCGCTGGTCAGGGAGGTGGTATTGAATTATTATTGAACGAATACAGCAACCGGTCGACTCCCTCCATGGTGGCCTTTAGTGGCCAGGTCAGAGCCATTGGAGTCGACGCATCCTCAAACTTCTTTATGAACTTGAAGAACACAGTTTATGATTTGATGATACTTGTTGGTAAGCCTTACAGAGACATTCAATTAGAGGATTCCAAAGGGATGCCGCTTTATCCGTTCGCTATCGAAGAGGGTCCAGATGGCCAGGCACTTGTATCAGTGAAGCATCTCGGAGAGGATAGGAAATTTACAGTTTCTCAAATTTTGGCCATGTTGTTTACGAAACTTCGTGGAATTGCAGGGGACTCAATAGACTGCGTTTTAAGTTGCCCTCAGTTCTACACAGATAACCAAAAGCTTGCGTTGCTTCAAGCTGCAGCGATTGCTGGTTTGAATCCACTGCAAATCATAACCGACATGTCAGCAGTAGTTCTTAATTATGCTTACTACAGGACAACAAAAGAGGATAGCCACAAATTCGTGGCTTTTGTAAATTTTGGTCAGTCCAACCTACAGTGTGCTATTGTATGGCTTTCACCCAAGGATGATCTGGTCAGGATATTATCGGCTGAGTCTGAGGCTATCGGTGGAAGAGACTTTGATAGGTGCTTAGCCGAACATTTTATTACTACTCATAAGCTAAATTTGAATCAGAAAGCGCACCTCAAACTGATGTCAGCTTGTGAGAAGCTCAAACGTTTGCTGAGTGCCAATACAAATGAAATTCCTATCAGTGTTGAGTCTCTCCTCGGCGAGGACAAAGATTTCAATGCTAGAATAGACAGAGCAACATTCGAAACTATCAGCGAGCCAATTTTAAGACGAGTGACATCTTGTCTTTCTAGAGCACTACAGAACGCTGTAGCAAATTTTGAACAGGTAATCTCTGAGACAGTTGATGCGGCAAAAGCCGCTGAGGTCGCTAGAGCTGCTGAGGCCCAGAAGACTGCTGAACTCTCGAAAGTGGCCGAGGCTGCCAAGGCTGCCAAGCAGGTTGCTCAAGCAAAGGCAGCCGCTGAAGCCTTGGCTAAGGTCGAAGCTCAGAATAAGCAGGAAGCGCAACAAAAGAAACCAGAAGATGGTGGGGCCCAAGTGGAGGGAGATCAGCCCAAACAAGCCGACCAGGTGGATCAGGAAAAACCCTCCAACTCGAGTCAGAAGGATCAGGATAGTTCATCCAAAGATAAAGAGACGCCCATGGAAGCTGAATCTGAGGAGCTCACTAAGGCTACAGCGGAGGAACAGCGGGCAGTTCAAGCTGTCAAGACTTCCAAGTCTGCTGAAAAGTCCATGGCATCCCAAGCGAGCCGTCTAAACAAACTGGCTCAAGTCAAATTTGACCTTCAAACGGTTGAGATAGTTGGAGGTTCAAGTCGAATCCCCGCATTCAGACAGGTGATACAGAATGTTTTCAAACTTTCTCCCTCTACAACTTTGAACACTGATGAAGCAGTTGCTCGGGGTTGTGTTCTTCACTGTGCTACCCTCCATCCAGGAATGAAAGTCAAACGACAGGTTAGAATTGTCAATGTGGAGCCATTTTCGAAACCAAGCGGCTTCAGCTGTGATAAAGATCTCAGGCGTATTGAATTAGAGCTCGTGGCAGAAGATAGGAAGTACCGAAATCGAACTGAGGCCCGCAATAATCTAGAGGAGTACATCTATTCTGAGCGAAACAAGCTCCAGGAGGGGGATAGTTTCCTACAGCAACTATCAAACTCACTCGATTGGCTCTTCAGTGACGAGGGTGAGGATGCATCAGAGGAGGCATATAATGCACGATTGAATGAGCTTAAGCAAATCAGCAACTCTCGAATGTCTGCCGATAAGAAAGAAACCCAGGAGGTTACCAATACCGAGCAGAATTGCGATCAGACTGATCAGAAATCTGGGTAATTCCCTCAGCAGAGTTCACTCTGTGGAGGTCCTCTCTCGCTATCTAACTGGCAATCGGCCCTCATTTATATTAACAACCAATTGCTGCGCACCGGCTCGTTTAGTTTATTTACAAGTTACTAATAACAAAAAATTATACATACAGAGACTCGTTGGTCAAATACAAGTATTATAATCCCAATCGAAGTGTCTTGAGTCATTCCCTTCTTGTCCGATAACCGACCATGTGTAAATGTATGTGTATATGTGGGTTTCCGTGGCAATGAATCAGATTTGAGGAAATTGGACTTGGCCATTTCCATAGGATCTAGCAATTGACAGCGCAAGAGCGCGACACCTGAGTCAAGTATAGTCTGTAATCATAGAGATGTTGACTTGATTATTCCCTTGCGAAACTTGGTGATGGGGTTCTCTTAACGATAGGATAGATGGGCGGCCTAGGGCGTTCCGGTTCAACTGCGCCAACGGAAGCAATATTACCACGAACTCCCTTGGTGGTGAAATTGTCAAACGCGAACGGTAAGGGCGACTTATTGTCTATCTCTCGCTTCGGAGACCTTATGATTGTGGTGTGGATGCTACCAGGCGTGGGTGAGGCTTGAAGAGAGGATATATGCTCCTCATGAATATGACGCTCCTCACTGAGGCCCGGAGGTACATTGCAAAAGTCACGCAACCTCCTTCGCGAATCAACCAGATTTCTGCTCCCGGGTCTTCCGTTTTCCAACTCGAACCATTGATCTCGTTCAACTACCATGGTTTGAGGATTATAAGGTTTGCTCTCTATCTCTTCAATCTCTTGTAATAGTTTAGCCTCCTTTTCCAATAAATCAGCACTAGGCGACCTCATTGAGGATCGTGATCCGGCCCTCGGTGATGGCGCATTTTGATATTGTTGCTGAATTGCTCTTTGCTCGCTTGTTAGATCTATTTTATCCGGAGTTTTGAATGGGCTATAGGGGCGTTGATGAAAGGCAGTGATCTCCTTCATCAACTTGGCCTCTTTTTCAGCCAGCTCAACGGCCAACAGTGCTGCTGCATTTGTCTTGTTTATGGTATTGCTCATCGGTTGTCGATTGGCTGACTGGCCTTGGTTACTTGATTGGGCCTGGTTCATCCGTGGGACCTCTTGGCTTATCTGATTGATTGTACGATAACCATAAATAGGCTCCTGATAATTTTGTGTGTAAGACGCTGATGTTTGCTGTGCCGGTTGCCTGATATCGTTGTTCATTCCGTTATTTACCTCTCGGACAACCGTGGTGGTAGTCTGTTCAGTCACAGTTATTCGAGGCTGTTCCATGCCGTGACTTTCAAATTTGATGCCCTCATCCAACTGTTGCTCTAGCAAGCTATCGCGTCTCGGTCTCTCATTGAGCAGATCGATCTTCCTTGGCATTGGGTATGAGGCGAATATTCTTCCGTCTGATTTTTGTAGATTCGCCATTCTTTCTACACTTTGATTTTCAAATTTCCTTCATCTAGTT
>Ga0058701_10000502_pt1 | contig 27135 bp, 14 predicted proteins | sample AgamicOrMae_FD_97039 | JGI IMG/M metagenome (GOLD analysis project Ga0058701, IMG submission 97039) | Agave microbial communities from Guanajuato, Mexico - Or.Ma.e | ecosystem: Host-associated > Plants > Phyllosphere > Phylloplane/Leaf | place: Guanajuato, Mexico | collected 2012-06-04 | reverse complement strand
ACGCACCCATTTGCGACAATAATCACTTCATATACTTCACTTGATAGACCCATTTCGTAGAACGAGTCGTGTCGTTTGTGTTGGGCAATAGTACCAACACACCTTTTCCTCCTTGTTTTGTATATATAGCGGCAGGGCAACATTTTTTTTCTCTGCAGTTCGAATCTCTGCACATTGCTCGCGTGACCTGTTCCTTATATTATCAGTTAAAAATTCTCGGGAGACGGTATTGTCAATTCACCTTTCAAGGCTATTGGAGAGAACGTCCGAGAAATGTATACCTCTCGAGGGACTTGCCGGACTTCAAAATAAAATTCTTGATTCATCGATCCGGAATTTTCTGCCGAGAACCGTTTCTTCACACGCACTTCAGAGGAAGTGCAAAGTCATTTCCTGTGCTGAAATCGAGGAGTGAGCTTATAAACGTTTTAATCTGTGGTTTCTAAGTACCATAATTTAGTGATATTATCAAATGACCTTTTTTAAATCGCTATCCCCCGTAAGGAAGAATATAAACGTGTATCCACTATTGTAAGTAAGTAAATCTGTCTTTCCAGTCCCTGTAGCTTTACAAATGAGATATGTGTCGAGGTAGGCAACCAACATAGCATCGGTGTGAGGTGTGTTGCCTAAACTTATCACGGGTTAATGCAGTTCGTTTAACGGAAACCATGATTGAATTTGAGAAAAATAAATAAAAAAATAACGGGAAATTTAACGGTACAAATATTAATCATAAGCATAATAGGCTCGTGATCTAAAAAAAAAAATCGGGTCAATATTCCGAAATATGGTAACGTGCTCCCAGTTTCGCAAAACGAACTTTTGCTTGCTTGCTATTTGCTTATATTTGGTCCGATTTGTGTTTTGGGGATCGGAGAATGACGGTTCAACTCACAAAAAATAGTATGAGACAGACATTTTCTATCAACCGAAACGCAAATCAGTCAAAAAAAATTAAAAAAATGCCAAAAAGCAAAAATCACTTTTGCGAAAATAAGAGCACCTTACTGGTTTCAGGACGATTGGACCGATTTTTTTCCAATATATTCTGGATAAGGGCGGAAAAGATTTGAAGAGAAATTCAAATTATCTTTTCAAGGAAAGTCATTTGTTTTTGAGAAAAAAATGTTTTGCTGTATAAACGATTGGTATTGCTGAATTTATGCTGGCTGTAAGATTAGCTGGCTCTAAGATAAGCTGGCTCTAGCATTACGCTCCGAGTCATGTATGATACCGCAACCTAATGAAGCTGTAGTACGCTATTCTCCAATTGCCCTTTTTAAAAGGAGTGTCTATTGACCCGACTCACTCAAAATGTGTTAGGTTGGGTTCCGTGCGTTCAAGTTTCCCTATATTTAATGCATGTCGGGTCAATAACAACACCCTTTCTTAAAGGTTGGATTCGCCACCTCGATGATCCACCCTGCCTTGGTTCAGCCTTTTATTACATGATGATTATAAACAGTATACAAACTGCTTAAGATATAGGTTAACCATACGTCAGGCTATGAGCCTTGTGCCCCCCTACGCAACCACTCTGATTGGAAATCACGCGTGCCGCGCTTCGTCATCTCTATTTGCTAGCTAGGCTGTTACCACGTCGATACCGATAATTTGACCAAGACAATGTAGGTCATGTTTCTTGTACCTCGTCCAGTTTGAATTGACGGGAAATAGCAGGAAAAAAGTGGTGGAAAATTCTGAAATTTACCTTGTAGGATCAGCATAACTGCAGTATTTTTTAAAAAGTTATTGATTTATTATATAAACCATTAATAACGCTTAGGACCATATCTCGAACGTAACCGGAGCAAACTCTTAAATATACAACGAGAAAACAAAAGTTTTGACTCTGGATTAGCTTGAACGTTCCGTTTTTGTTTCAGGAAAAGGGGTCGTGCGTCAGCCGGCATGTACGGCAGCGCGGATTCGGGGAAGAAGGATCCCGATGACAACGCTGCCGGCAACGGCCCCACCGCCGGCAATGGGGCGGCCCCGGGCCCCGTTAGGGGGCCGCCGCTTGAGACAATATCGGTCCTGGTGGACCGCGCCGCCATGGACGTCGCCACAGTGACGCAACGCTACCTGCAGGACCAGAAGCCGCCCAAAGAGCCCTTGGAAGGCAGCAAAGGTCGAATCTGGGCCCAGAAAGCCAAGAAATGCATTCAAGATACAATACCGATCGTGGATTGGCTTGGCAACTACAAATGGCGGAAAGACTTAATTGGTAAGTGCCGTATTATTTTGAAGCAGATTTCGCCTTTGCTTCAGGAACGATATTCTACTGTCTGATTGGAGGAGGAAGTGACCTAGTTTCGCGTACTGTCCTCTATGCTACGTTTTTTTCTTGGGTGGATGTGGAGATGCTGCCCTTAAATCTTTTTGTAAAACAAGGCGTGAGTTGAAATGCAGGGGAAGGTGAGCATTGTAAGTATTAGAGGGCTACTTTTCAGTTTCAAATGTTAGATTTTGTTTCCCGGTAACTCACCTTGATTCATTTCATCATTACCATTGTAATGACTACCGACATACAACTGCGTTGATGAGTTTAACTTCAGTTCTTTGTGCTTTGATATGCTGTCACTCCGATTGCAAAGCCTATTGGTCACGCATGGCTGTGGCAGGCTTAGCAATTTTTACGTTAGTTCAAAGGAGATAAGCTTGTGTGCCTCGCTCCAATCGTCTTGCCGACGAAAGGTCGATCAAGGGGTAGACAATCGAATCTTAGAAGCCTAAAATGTTAAGACGGGGATGGTTGATCAATTGTTTCTGAAGAGCTGATCAATTGTGATCAGTTCAGATCAACACTCAGATTGTGAATTCTAATTCATGTGCTCTTGTGTTTCAGGTGATATGACCTCTGGTCTAACGGTCGCTGTGATGCACATCCCTCAAGGATTAGCCTATGCTTTACTTGGCAACGTCCCTCCAGTTGTTGGAATTTATATGGCTTTCATTCCTGTATTAATTTATACCATGCTTGGTAAGTTTTGCACACTTTGGATGACCACAATGCGATCCCTGAAATACTTGATATTAGGCTTGGGGTTACGTCCGATTGAAGCCCCCGCCCGGTCTATTGGCCAGCTTTACGCAGAAGTAAACACTTTCCCCCGAGATCTCAGCGTCACGTAATATGTGAACGCTTCTTATGTCAATAATCTAAGCCTTAGTTGTTTGTAAGCAATGTGATGTCTCGGACTGATCCACCGGTCATAAATGAAGTTCTGGATAGTTATGATTTGTCTCCTCAGAGTTGGCATTTTTTAATTTTTTTTTGCAAGCCCAATTCTCACCCTCTTTTTTTTTCTTATTTCAGGAACGTCAAGAACAATATCCATCGGCACCTTCGCCGTCATTTGCCTGATGACCGGAAAGGTTGTAACGAAGCTCGCCGTGAATCCAGGCATGCATCCAACCTTGGCTCCGAACGGCACCGAGACGTCACTCCTAACGACGGCGACATCCCTCCTTTCCGCAGACGGGCCCTCCCCCATGGAAGTGGCCACTGCAGTCACGATGGTCGTCGGAATCTACCAACTAGTCATGTGGTTCTGCCGCCTCGGCATCCTCAGCGTCTTGCTTTCCCCAGCTCTCGTATCCGGATTCACTACTGGAGCTGCCATCCACGTCTTGTCCAGCCAAATGAAGAACCTCCTCGGAGTCGAAGTTCCCCGCCGAAACTTCCCTATAGCCAAAAGTCTCATCGTGTTCTACGATGTCTTCTCGAACGTCGGGTCGGCAAACGTCGCCGCCATTATCGTATCAGCAGTAACAGCGATACTGCTCTGCATCAACAATGCAGTGAAGCCATGGCTGGACAAGCGTTGCAAAGTCCCCATTCCCGTGCCAGCCGAACTGCTGGTCGTCATAGCAGGAACCTTACTCGCAGTGGGCCCATTAAAACCTTATGGGTTGATTCCCATCGGTGATATCCCAACGGGCATACCAGCGCCGGTCGTACCCTCAGCCAGACTCATGTTGGACGTTGCGGTGGATGCTCTGCCCATTGCTGTGGTCGCGTACACGATATCGATGTCCATGGCTCTCATCTTCGCAGCCAAAACGAACAGCGAAGTGCGAGCGAACCAAGAGCTCCTAGCTTTAGGCACTAGTAACGTCGTCGGCTCGTTCTTCTCGTGCATGCCGGTCACGGCATCACTTTCAAGGTCCGCTGTCCAGTTGGCAGCGGGCGGAAGAACGCAGCTGACTTCGATTGTTTCTTGTTCATTGTTGGTGATAGTTCTTTTATGGGCTGGCCCATTATTTACGCCTCTACCTCGCTGCATTCTAGCGGCGATTATTTTAGTAGCACTCCGCGGAATGCTTATGAAGATATGTGATGTTGTGAGTTTCTACAAGGCGTCTAAATGGGACGGAGGAGTGTGGCTACTCACCTTCCTCACAGTGGTCGTCATTGAGATCGATGTTGGATTGTATGTCGGCATCGCTGCGTCCGTTCTGACCTTACTAATTCATGCTGCGCGGCCGACCTGTTCCCCGCTGGCGCCTCTCCCAGCCCCCGACGCCGCTGGCATCTACGTGGACCCCACCAAGTTTGATGGAGCTGTGCGTATGCCTGGAATTGCTCTGGTGCGCTACTCCGGCGTCATCAACTTTGCTACCCGCGCTGCCTTCCGGGGATCGGTTTATGAATGCGTTGGCTTCAACCCCGAAAGGCCCGCGACCACTAAGAAGGGCGCACCTGCGGGCTCCACAGCTAATTTCGTGGAGGATCTGAAGAGAGAAGAAACTTCTGATCTTCATGCTGTTGTGATAGACATGAGTGGAGTGCTGAGAATTGATCCTGATGGCGCTGCTGGCGTTTATGCCGTGGTGGCGGCTTACGAAAAGGCAAGAATACCCGTGGCGTTGGCTGGACTCAATCATCAGTCTGTGGATATTCTGAATCGGCATGCTAAGACTGAATCTGACCGGCTGAGACTGTTCCCGGTAATGGTGGATGCTGTTGCGTGGGCGCAGGCCGTCCGGGCGCATTGCGTCACCGGGGAGAGCCCCAATACTATCCCCTCAAGTACAAATCAAGTGTAAATATTGTCGTTTATTTTGTGAATATTGTATGTATTAAAGTTATAATTTTTATTTTTGTGTTTTATTTTAGACTTCCCCTGTTTTTGTCGGGTATAGATCTAGTGAGTGTTTGAATTGTTACTTGGGAGATAGTCGTGAGCTTGTAATGATCGGTTTAATGGACTGTGGGACCTCATCATACACATCTTTTCGTCATATCTCTAAACAACATCACTGTGCCATAAAAGAGGACAAATTTACCGCTCTGGGTCAGATATTATGCCACCTCTCAATAGCGGCCGAATACTGCAAGGAAAGCAGCGTCGAAGAACGTTTTTAAAATGACGATCTTTAATTTTTTTTCGAATAGAAGTTGAAATTTTTTATTTAAAAAAAAGGCCATTATATTAGTGTTGTTTCCTAGCATGTAGATGCGACCCTCTGAGTTTTGCAAGGTGTTGTTGGGATGCAGGGGAATCTGCTATTGATAAGGCTATTTGATATATTTTTGGTGTGCCTACAGCTGTCCTTGAGAGCTGTCATCCCTTATTGGGCACTCTTGTCCAAAAGGGTGCCTTCATGGAGAATAACTGTTATTCTCCATGGTGCCTTCATGCTAAAATCTTTACGTAAAAAAATAAAATCAAAGCATGTCAACAGGCTAGTATTGTCCCTTGAGAAAATAATAGAATTACAAGAGCGAAATGATTTTGTGACATTTAATGCCAGTTTGGAAACAATGCAAGTTGCTTAACACCTCGTTCCGGACGGTGTTTCATTCTTTAATGAAAACAGCGTCGAGAGCAGCATTAAACGAGGTTAAGGATACGGTCGTGTAACTTTTTTAAAGATCTGAAATATACTCAAAGATCAATGCAATATGCCAAGCCAATTTCTTACGAAGTGGTTAGGCAACCGGTCTTAACACAGAAGCTTTGTGGGTTGCCTAACCCACAAAGTGGCATCACTGTGCTTCTTCTGTGGGTTTCTGACCTGCGGGGCGTAGCTGCTATTCTGAACGTCTCGTCTTTCTCCTTAAACGACATGGTTTGTTAGCGGTACACGAAGACAATTCGATAACTTTTCAGTGATGAAGGCAGTAGCAGCGGGTGAGGGCTCAACGGTAGAAAAATAAGTAAAGTTGGTCGGTTTTCAAGGCTCTTATTTTCAAGAGGCATCTGATAAGGTTTTAAAAAAGGGGGGTAAATACGGTGGTTTTGGGGAAGAACTGTAAGGAAAATGTTAAAAATTACGGGTTTTAATGTCGGAGAGCTTTTTCGGGCTATTTTTGGTTGCATTTTTAAAACATTTTATCATGGTTTTCAACGGTAGATATTGGCCAAAAATCTTTCTAAGTAGTTCTCGACACAACATATCCGAAAAAAGGAAATTTGGGGTCATCGCTAATTTATCAGAGAAAAAAAAGGAAAGGATAATGCTTTATTTTTGCCAAAGTTTCGCAAAGGTTGTATTTTGCTCGGTTTGCTTGTTTTTCGAAGCAGCCCTGCTCTCCAGAAATCACCGCAATGTAAATTTCAAAGCCATTCGAGTAAAATATACGTTTCTTAAATCATATAATTTTGCGGACTTAAGAGCAACTTATTTTTAACCGTCCCGTCGCTCAGGACCAGATCCGCTTCGACTTCGTTAAGTACCGTCGTAATTAGAATAGTCATTCCATTGTTGACGATGTGGCAGTAAGCTTATTCAGATTTACCTCTTTTATCTCCTTACGTCTTACGTGATTCAACATTTACTAAAAGTTATTCTTAAGAATTTGGACGAATTCTTGTAAAAATATGGCGTAGTACCATATTTCACCATCCTCTCATGCTTTCACAACCCTCATCTTTGCCAAAAAAAGGTAGATTCCATTACTAGGCCACGAAAGACAGGGGAGGGGGAGCGTTTGAGATTGTAAGGTCTCTTGACAGGGTGAACCAAAGAGGTAATCAGCGAAACTTTGCGTACGGTAGCGTGAGGATGTAGTACCGTGGGTACCGGTTCATGGACGACCCATATTAGATTTTCTTTGACTGGTATTGCTTGAATAATAATGTACGAAACATAAGAGAGACAGTATACTGTGATAAGTAATTTTATTTACTTGTATTACCAATGGAACAAATTGTACCGTACCAATCCGCACTTGTTATTCTTCCTTCACATCATGTGCACTTATTTTATCACCCTATTGAATTTCACCTATACGTATAAATATGTACACTGGATTCAATTTTATTTACAGGTTTAATCAGGTTTGTAAATTACTTACAGTACATGTAACGCACTACTCAATTATCCGTACCTTCATACAGATATTTTTCAGCACATATACAAGTCCAACCATGTTTCACTTATCAAGGCACGTAAACATACTTCGTGTCGTCATAGTTAAAGACCGAGTTTAGGAGTGTGGCAACCCAGAGACGAAATCTCCAGAACTATGGCAACAATATTATCATACTAAATGAAACTGATTTGATGTAACTTTATTACACATGCGGGTGACTTAAAGGTGGTGGCGTAGGATTTATTGTTGCAGAGTTAGAGCCTTTAATACACCTTATTGACATGTGTAGTTAAGAAAACATTTTGTTTTAAATTGCGTCGGTTGCATGGCAACACAAAAACGAAACTGGATAGTCCACCGCTTACTATTTCGCTCCAGGGAGGAGGAAAAGCACGGAATAGAGCTTTGTAACGACAAACTATGATTTTAGAGAAAGAGTCGTGCGCAAGTGAACGTTTATGATTTAAGCTACTTTTGATGAGGTCTTTACACACGCGCTCTGCTAAATCAAACTACTCTCAGACCTTCTAAAGAACTAGGCAAAAGGAAGCCTTTGTCAGATTTGTCACCTTGAAGGATACTATAGACTTAAAACAACTGGCCAACAGTGTGGAATAAAACCGTACCTTCCAGGCGAAATTTGTCATTTTTGGGGAAAACCGGGTTATTCCTAAAACCTTCGCTTAAGGCCAGGCCACAGTCAGTTGAAGACTGTAGCCGATGCAGGTGTTAAGGTAACTCTGGGTCTGGTTCATAGGCCGAAGATATCTCAAAGTGTAACTACCGGTACAGTGTGCCACAAAAGTCATGACCCCTGCTTCAATGTATTTCTTATAGAAGCAAGGGTCATGACTTTTATGGCTCACTGTACATGCCGCTAAGTTACAAAACATAAAAATAGAACAGTTTGATTATGTGTGAATTTCGTACACTCTTCTATCACGAACATGTCCGCCGAACAGAGCTCGGCCTCAAATGTTTCCATTTATTGCTCATCCGTTTCAAAGAAACAACCGTTGGAGAGTGCCTGTGATTTCTTTTGCCTCGTACTAAACTTATCAACTCGATTTCCGTCAAAATGACGAATGTTTGAGATTTCCGTTTAAAATGGTTGCGCCCATAAGATGCAGGGTTTTGACCAGAATGAGAACCTTGTTCTACTTCCACCTACTACATCCCTCAAAACTATTGATTGATGTTTCTCGTATTATCCTTCTGACATCAGCGAGCACGTTGCATGGATCCTTTGTGCGAGTAGACACAGATAAGTGAACTCGGTACAACACTCTGGTCAGTTGTAATTGAACAATATCCCCTCAACGTTTCGTCGCCAGGCATATTCATGTTTGAGATAACAAACGTTTTATATCCTGCATTCAGTTTCAGACGGCAATCATTTTTCGCGGTAAGAAATTCGCGGTTTATTTTGCTGAAGAATCTTTGCGGCACTCTCCGTCAAAAAAGCAATTTCACCTGGAAAGCAGAATCGTTATTGGATGCTCTTTATTACGCCATCAACATGAAAGTCAAGGAAATCACCATAGAGTGACCTCTAATACCAGGCACACACCTTCATCCTGCCAACAGGCGACCCGCTTTACATCTACTTAATACCTTTGCCTGTAGCGTATCCACGCAAATTATATTACAAAGGTTTTAATGTGTGACATTAAAGCTTCTAGTTATAAAACGTAACAAAGCTTTAAGACCATGTTGCACAACTTACACTCGGCAACACAGTCCTATCCTCCGCCAAAATGATTGCTTCCTGCAGTATTTACATAAAATCTCTAAAATATACATAGTCAGAGGGAAATTGGTTTTACCTTCCAACGATTTTTTTTGTGTTTTTCCCTTTTTTTATGAGCGAAAGTAGAATCAGTGCTCATGAGAAGGTCAATAACTACTTACCAACACAAGGAGAAAAGAAATCTCTAAACTAACTACGCAACATATCGCAACGGGAGAATAGAAACATACTTTCACTTTATACTACGTATTACTGTGGATCTTATTGCTTTCAGTTTTATGGCAGCCCCGTCAAATGAGCTGTCCCACATCCATCTCATGCAAACTTCAGGACTCAAGCCTAATAAACCCTCACTGTTTCACTCTCTCATACACGCGCATTTTTACACACACACACACACACACACAGCCATGACACATCTTCGTCATATCCTTTGCAATCACAATGAAAATTCAAGAGATAGAAACAAAAACAAATGGTTTACAGTAGAAGTGATACGAGGTATTTGAAGCCCTTGCTTGCGGGCGCTTCTCATTGGTTATGAGCAGAATATTTGTACGTACGTATCGGTTTAGAACTGACTCTTCTATCAACATGTCTTTATCACATTTTATTGCATTGCATCGCATACAACCCTTCGGAGGAAAAGGGGTTTGAAAAGAAGGATCAGTGACACTGAGAGGCGAACCACATTCAGTAAGGTAGTGTAAAAACATTCACGGGGCTTGGTTTTGTAAAAAATAACATTTTAAAGGTGTCTCACACATTTTCCACTACTTGGACGGGTTCTTATGTTGAAGCACTCGACAAAGTAGTGTACGATCAGGCAGACAGTACATACAAGTCCTTAAACAGCTTTCCCATTTAAGAAGTAAAACTTTATGGATTTAATGGTATGGCGATAACTAACTCATGAAGCTGCGGAGGCTCTAGCACGATCGAAATCATATCAACGATGCATTGTCAACCTGCATTTCGACCGCACTAAAGATCTATTCCAGGACTTTTGCGGGTCAGATAATAATATCCTGCACTCTCTCACGGTCAAAGTAGCACTTTAGTGGCTGCTTCTTGCAACGTTAAAATAAAATTAAAGAGAGGAACCTAAACTTGTCTTTTGCATCCCCGAGAAAGCCCTAGCCTCTCTTCTTATATACGTCCTCAGAAAACAGGGTACCAAACACTGGTGGTACTATCATTCTCAAAAGTATTGATCGCTCCAAAAACTCCGTAACTTTGGAACAGAGGGAGTTACGCCAGAAAAGCCCGGAATAAAATCGCTAGATTCAGGCTTTTATGTCGATCACTTTCCGATCCAAAGTTACAGAGGGTTGAAAAGTTGAAGCCATCGATACTTTTGAGACTGCTAGTACTACATACCTTGCCTCGACAATAATTATAATTATTGTTTGGACTGTATGGATTGTATACAATCCACAGCCCTTTCACATCACTCTATCTGCCGTTGCCCCAAAACCCAAGCAAATACATCATTGAAAGTTTTTGTTTTAGCAGTTGTTGAAGATATTGTTTCATAAACCAATAGATCCAAGGCGAGGCAATCGCACTGCAGATAGAACAGTGAATTACTATTGAAGCAGTTATGTTTATCGAATTTTTTCATGGCAGGTTTATGTTCAAGTCTACACTAATACCAACATTGAGAAAAAGACTATCACATGCGAGACTATTGATTTTTCAAGGGCGATTTTAAGAATGGTCCTTGGGTGCGGGGGGTCCATGTTTTCCTTGTCACACGGGTTGCCTACCTTTAACACTTCGCTGATTAAATAATAATTTCATTGATCGAAACAATCGTGTTAATAAATGAACTACGTAGAGCCAGCAAATAGCGCAAGGGAGGCAGAGGCGATTAGAAAGAAGAACTTTTGGTGAAATGCGAACATGGCCAAGCGAAGTCGCATTTTCTATGAATGTAGTACGATATGTAAGGAATTATAAGGAATTTTACGTCTTTTTTTCTTCTTTTCTGTCAATTCCCGTATTTTGCTCGACATTTTTAGATCTAATTCAAAGGCGAGGGCTTTGTCCTGCGTTTTGCCTACCTTTGGACCTCTATGAGGGAGGGGGGCGCCCCCCCCCTCCGCCCCTCTTAAAACCGCCCTTTTGTATTTTGACTCTATCCTCACAATTCTGTGATTGTCAGTTTGAAATACTTGATAGAGTGTAGTTACAACGGAAAGTAGCAAGAAATTATGTTCTTGGTGCCTTCTGCTTTAGTGTTGAAGAGCAAAATGGGCGTATTCGGTATCATGACTTTTCTAGACTAATATAAACGTCATATGAGTTGTATTTAAACGAAACTAAGGATTCTAGGCTGAAGTGTTTACCTTAGCTTGGTTAGTTATTAATGGACGATTCCGGGCTACAGACGGAGTCGACATGGCAACGCTTTACCACTAGAACGGAAATTTGAATTTTAAGATATTAGCGGGTCGAATTTTGCTAATCGGTCACGTCAGCGAATCCAGAATGAATGCACGATCATTTTGACACATCGTAAACAAAAAAATACCGTTCTGTTTTCAATGTAGAGATCAAATTAGAAATAGTGAGTACAGCGTCACCATGTCAACTCCGCCAGTAGCCTGAATCGCGTATGTTTGCGTAAATGAACACTATTTGGTCAGACAAGAAGAAAAAATCAATTTAAACGCATTGGCGCAAACCGCTAAATTGTGCGAATCTACTCCCACAAGGTTCTATTGGAACACCTTTACATAGAGACACGCGAGTTTCATGGGTAAAGCCTGATGGAGACGTAGTCGATCGTGAGATGCGAGTGTGTCCCACTTCACGACCCTATTTCAGCTGCTCTCTTGAGTTGCCTTATCTTACGTAGGGTAATGGATCGATTGAGCCTTTCCTATTCACACGTCCTTAATTCCTCCCCGATTCCTTCATTCCTCGCCTATTACTTCCTCTTCCTACTTCTAATATTGGTATTTCCTAATAATAACTTTGTCATCTCAGCGCGTCACTTACGACTCCCAAATAAAATAAATATGGCTTCCATAATAAAATTAAAGTCAACTAAAATCAATTTACAACGTAACACTTTACATTAGGTTATCAAATAAGATTGCTCAACACTTCAAAAATAACCGCTAATCCGAATTCAAAACAATATCCGCAAGGCTACAAGCAATATAACATTTCTTTCACGCACCCCTACATAAATATTCAGTCGACAAGCAAAAAACAGAGTACATGGTCTACCTTTCGACTCATTTCTGAATGTCTAACGAAATTGTGAAATGCACTAATAATCGTGAAGAGTGTAAGCTCCAATGTCACGCCCATCATATCCTAATCATCGCACGCTGCGGATTGGTTACATACAAGCAGGTACATCCTAGCTACAGATGTTTATTAACGGCAAACAAAAATAAATCGAAATCAAGGCACTAGAAATACAACCAAGTTCTAAAACACAGTTTGATTTCTCTGAGAAATATTATTGCAGAATGGATAACTAGATAATAGAAATATCGATCCATAAAAGTCAAGACCGATGTAGTCTTTGAATTCCGATCACTCCAACATTACAGGCGGCAATTCCTTTGCTCCTGTTTGAAGGTTGGCATGCATAATGTCTGATTTCGAGGGTAGTAATTTGGCAGAATGGCAGTTCTGTTACCAACTTTCACGACACTTACGTCAGTTATGTCTACATAAAAGAGAGCAAACAAGTTACCATCTGTAAAAGAAAGAATGGTCAAGTTGTTCTAGCAGCTATGCATTTTGTCAGCCGTATGTGTGATGTCATGAGTATAAAATTAAACTCAGAAGAGAGTGTTTCCTTTTACCCTTTCTTAACGATGGAATGAACAACACAGCCAATCAGCATTGAGCATTATTTTGGCGGAAAAAATGATTTGTTCCAGTTGTATTCAGAGCATGTTTCTTTTCCGCACTTTAACCCACAACGTGACAATCAGACGTTAGCGACGCTCATTGTCTTAGGGACAGTGACCTAAGTCTTGAACATCGGTGATACTCCATGTGTAACACCAAAGAACGCACTGCAGAAAAGTTAAAGGTTACACTCATTGTGAGTAAAATGTAGAAACTGAACTGCTAAAAAGTACTAGTATTTGCTAGACTGTTGATGTTTGTTCTTACAAGTTTCTCCAACTTTCTGGTTATGAGCACACCCCTATACTTCCCATTTGGAGTTAAGGTCCTAGGATGCGAAGGGGTACCATTCCCATGTTATACATGGAAAATGAATTCATCGCAATTATGAACCTATGATTGTTCTTCATGCACTTCTTTCATAGCGTCTGTCCATAACAACATCACTACTTTGTAAATTAAATTCACTAGGGAAAAAAAATGGCCGGCACCGGTACCTAAGAAGTAATCTAGCCGAAAGTTCGCGAAAGGAATTTGCGTCTTTCCCGCGAAATAATGAAAAATACATTTTTGATATCCATAGCAGAAAGTATTTGACATATAAAGAACAAAAAAATTCGGAGTCCAGCTTGCATCGATTATGACAAAGCCGGCCCATTAAACGGGAATAGAAAAGATGCTCAATACGTAAAGTCTACTCGTTGAAGTTTTCTTAAAACTGGTGGGTGTCTGCTGTAGTGATGTGGGTTAAAGTCGATTTCAAGGGGAAACAAGAACCTAGACACTGTCACACGGCTTGAAAACACGCACTGCACAGTTAAGATACCTTGCGAAGATTCCTAGGAGAGTTTAGTACAAATGGAAAGGCTTTTGGGATTATTTACAAATGCCGCTCAAAGAGTTATACAGTGCTGAGTTGCGAGCACACCGGTATTGTGGAAGACCCACTCTGATCGTCCTCATTCTCCTTCCATACTACAAATATATAAAATTTTCTTTTGCACGTTGTTCAAAATGATAACAATAAGCACTGCTTATAAAAATCACGGCTCGCTTCACCGGCTAAACCATTAGGCTATCTGAAAGTCTTAAGAACGATGCACAGGGATTACCATCCGCTGATTCTCGCTCTCCTTCCCCACCTCTTTGCACTTAGTATGTCTCTTCCAACCATCACCGGATGTACAGAAGCAACATTGCAACTGCAATCGTAGCCGAAATAACTGTGCTGCTAGGGTGCACTACTGACGCCGTGTTGGGCTCCACGCAGTTGCCTGAAATAAGCATGAAATTCTTCATTAGAAGCGTGCCGTATTGTCTTCACTCAGCAAGCTAGTCTTGATCAAATTATTGGGATTCTACTGACGAACGCGAAACAAGGCGTAACTTGACGGAGAAGCGATTTCAAAGTTCGCTTTGCTCAGCTTCGAAAGTCTCACTTTCCGACAACGTACTGTAGGTACCTACGATAGTGATTGTTAATTCTATGGCATAGCTAATGCAAGTCAGGATACTGAGCAAATCCTTCCCTATTATAGGGATTCAGAGATAAAAAGGAGATAGTCACAAAGACTCAAGAAAAAATAATCCTCGAGACAGATCAGAAACTGCGACTTCAAATCTCACAATGTTGGTTTAGTTGCTGAAGAACCAGGAGAGACACTAAAATCCGCGAATCACTGCCACTTTGATTTTAAAAGAATTGCGGTGAAACCATCATTTGAGCCATTCCATTACACTTAATTCAGTGAAAAACACTGGGTTCAATGCAGACAAGTGCACTTGTTTGTAACCCCCTCGATTTCCCATCACACTTAGGCCTACGGTTGCTACCATGACGACCAAATTAGTATCTATCCTACCCCAAGGCCAAGAAAACTATTCAAGTATTTTTGCACGTAACTACAGCTTAGGAACTGATGTGTGCCTGGAGAGGGCCCACCCTTTATCAGGAGACCATATGAAAAAAGCTATTCTAAACATGAGCTTATACAGAGTCATCGTTTGACCTATGCGTTTTTTTCTTCGTATTGATGATCTCCTGTCTTCAGTTTTCCAAGATTCTATCTCAAAAAGGAAAGGTAAGGTTAGGCTGCATAAACTTCCCTCGTAGAAGGACAGTGGGTATGTACGTGAAAGTCCTGCTTGATGAAATGCACTTTTCTCTGGATTAGTGGCAAGTTTAAAGAACTATAGCTTTACAAAGCCCACCTGCATTGGTGCCGTTGAAGGCGATCGGGCCGCCGATGAAGGGCAGACGGCCCGCCGCCCCAGCCATGGAGCCGGTTGTCCTGTCCGGCCGGATGCATGACCTGGCCGAGCTGCTAAACAGGAGGACCCCGTTGACCTCGTGGTACATGAGGCAGTAGCGGCGCGCCCCACGGGAGCTCCGCGACAATGGCGTCGTGATGAGGAAATTGGTGCCATTCTCCTCCCAACCGCCGTGGCACGAATATGCTGAACAAACAGTTCAATCAGTTAATGCAACGGGCTTCCATTTATGTTCAAATCGTCGAAGTACCGGCGCGCAAAACGCTTCGAAACGTCGACGTGAGATTCTTATAAGACTGCTTTCCGAAACTTCTGAACCAACACGTCAATTAATAAATATGCTCTCTCTGCGGCTTAAGCCGAGGCACCCTGGTTCAACTCCTTGATGAGTTACCGGTACGTGCTTTTGTTTTTAATCACCTCAAAATAAGTAAAACAGGCTAGTTTCGAATAGATATCTTAGACTTCAAATCTTATTAAAAACACTTGCTCACCGTATGTTTCATATAAAAAAAACAAGATTTACGTTTTTTTTTTTAAAAGGAAGAATGTGAGAGACGTTCAGTCCCAAAAATGCATAACACTTGAAGCAAAACGTTCATTGCTTGAAAATAAATCCATGGGTCCGTATCTGATTTCTGGAAATTCGTGTCGGCACTAATGCATGTAGAATTATGGTACGAGAAACGGCAGGCAAAGAAGTGAATGTATTCTATTTGAAAGCTATAAATTCTGAGAGTATAAACATAAACGTGATAGAAATTTCCCAGAATGACTCATGAAAAAGAAGTGCGTATTCATTGTTTGGGCTGAGGAATAGGCCTACTGGGTTCTGCAGAGCATGAATGTAATTGTATCGGCAACGATTGTTATGTGCGACCAACGGCCATGCTGCGTTTTCCAAATGAAAACACAAGCATTTAAAGCATTTAAATCGGTCGCAATCACCTGTTAACGTGACTCGCACACAAGCACAAAAGCGGGGAACGAAAAACGTACAGGATATGACTTCGCCATCGCCGTTGGAGCTGGGCGCTGCACCGGAACTGGAGCCGTACGTCACTTGGCCGCAGTCTTGACGGAACTCCATGGTGTCGCCGCTGTTGCAGCCCATAACGAGCGTCGCCGTCCGGCCGCACCCCGGCGACAGAGCCGGTCCCTCGTAACCGAAGCCGCGCCGCACTCGCCTTCCTCTGCGCACCCTCCGGATTTTCCGCGTGCGCCTCCCCCGCGTGCCCGTGGACGACTTGGAGTCCAATTTCGACAACTGCTCCTCACTCGGATACCTGCCCCACGGCGTATTGGATTTCTTTGAGCCCAAGAGGTCATCTATGTTGCCGTATTCTGTCGCATGCGGCAGGTGAAACCGATTCGACGACGTCTCGGGCGGAGCGGTCTCGTCGTGCTCGTCATCATCCTCCTCTTCCTCGCTCTCCTCCTCCTCGTCCTCATCGTCGTCGTCATCCTCGTCATCTTCCTCTTCGTGCGGATGGCGGTCCGAGCTGCGCTTGGCGTGCGTCCGAATGTTGCGCCGCTCGGCGGCGGCGATCATCTCCGCCTGCTCCTCCGCCTTTATTCGGGCCTCCCGCTCCTCCTGCTGCTTGCGTTGCTTATTGAATCTCCTTGAGTGAGCGCGGTCTGAGGAGCCGGAACTGCGGCCGTCGTCGTTGCCCCGGTGGGAGGACGACGACGCGGGAGCTGGTGCAGCATCTTCTTGTTCGGGGTTGTACTCCTGCAGGGATCTGCGTCGCGGGGGAGGCGGGGGAGGAGAGCGGGTGTGCCTCTCCAAGTGCACCAGTCCTGTGACGCTGAACTTGCCATTGTAGGGGCAATCCTTTGGCTCGGGGCTGGACGCTGAAACACGCAAAAATGGTCCGTTATTAACTTGGTTCAGGTGGCACTGATCGGGTGGCAGTACTTTTCCTTCTAATCGGGCTCAAATCAAAGGGCGAATATGAGTAGGTCACCTGCTTGTGTGAGCTTGGACCCACATTGGACTTCAATTAGAGACGTCATTTATGTTGTGAAAGAGACTACGGAAAAAACAGGTCGTTGAAATAAATCACGTGCAAAAGTCATCGCGATATCTGATGTATGATCAGCTTTTACGTGCGAGACTTTTCACCAATAACATGAGTCAGGTTTACATGAAATGTGAACAACTTAAGCTTTTAAGATGCGGTACTTTAGGCGTTCCTTAAAATGACTCATTAATGCAGGGAGAAAGACGCAAGAGCTTTGCTGTAATTAAGAAGAGGAGTAAGAGTAAGGTTGGGACCTTGTGCAAGAGCAGACATATTTTTCGAGTGCAATGTAGAACATTTTGGCGCCATAGTCATTTTCCTATATCTTAATTCATTCCATTTTAGTTCAAGGAGTTTCTAAACTTTGAGCAAAGTTTGATCCTCGAGTTAAAAAACTTTTAAATGAATATTGGCTGAAGGTATGTTCACTTTTAAACAAGAAGCGCCGACATATAGACATTCTTCAAAAAATAAACAAAGGAAACATTCCTTTTGCAAGACGCCCCATAACGTTTTCAATTTGTTACACTCTAAATTTGAATCAGTGAGTCTCTGAGATTCAGTGAAAATTCATTGAATTTTAGTCAATATAGTACTGAAAAAAAATCAGTAGTGCTATATTGTCTGAGGATGAGTGAATTTTCACTGAATCTCAAAGACTGTCACTTATTCAAATGTAGAGTGTAATCGTGGCAAAATCTTCCTTTTTTTTCTCGTGAAGGTTCCGACACGAAAGAACCTGGAATATTTAGGGGTATGAGGAAAGGATAGATCTCTTTTTACTCCGTAAAACTTTTTCACTTAAGTCGTTTTAAAGTTGGAAAAAAAGGTGGGGGGGGCAAAAAAAAGGAAACTTAACAGAACGATACGGCTACTAGTTATCACCAGTTGTCCGTAAAAAAAATACTTGAGGCTTATAAGGGCTCTCTTCTTTATTTAAAAAAAAAATACTCCTACGTATGACTGTGAGAGCTCAGGAATTCGATTGGCCTATCCATACCCCCCCTCCGGTCTGATCGGAGAGTTTACGTCATTGGTAAAAGAGGGTGTTTCGGTATTTAAACTTATAACAAATGTAAAACTTCCAAACAAGAAGTTCGATTTAAGATTCAGGGTGTAATAAATTCACCCTGTCCACCCAAATCTCATAAAATTCCACCAACAAAACTACAGAGGCAAAAATGTCTGTTTTAGGTCTGATCGCCCTAAAAGTGGCGAGAGATACTCCCATTTTAGCAACTAAAAAAGAGAATAAATACATTGAAAATATGCTTGCTTCATTTTTTTTAGCCAATTTGTGTTTTAGGGATTGAGTTATGAACGGTGAACCTAAACAAACATTTTCCGTGAAACATTTTCCGTGGTCCAAAACGCAAATCAGTAAAAAATTAAACAAATGGCAAGCAAAAATCACTCGGGTGGAGATGGAATCACCTGTTCAGTTTTAGTACAACCGGATTTTTTTTTCTCTTTGAGTGGATAAATTTTTAAGATTGGAAAAAACGAGACACGGCCTTGGTTTTAGAGCAAATTTTTATGTTGAGAACACACGCGAAAATCGTGATATCTCCTGATGGCTCGCAAACTATTATTACAGTTCAAAAAACGAACAAAGATTTCGAGTGAACCGTTTTCAGATACCGGTAGTGCATTTCATTACTTTGTTCTTTTTTCTGCAGTCAGCGTGCACAACGACCGGCCCACATAACCCACCCGCTGCCCGCGATATTGCTATTCATTTTGTACTGCCTGTGAGGCGAACTCAAGAAACCCCTTCACCTGGCGGCGATGTTGCGAACTCCACCTCTAATGCGGGATCTGGACTAAACATCTAACCGCGTTGAGTCCGAGCAGGACGCATCTTTCCACACGCACCGTGCGTCGCGACCTTTGGTTGCGAATGTTTCTCCACTGTCCGTCCACCTCACCGTCAGTGCCGAGTTGCCTACGAGCAGTTCCGCATATTAACGTGTCACGTTCGTTCGCGTAGTGTTCTGTGCCTCAAGTCGGGTCTTGTGTGTACTAAACCGTGCCGTTTACGCATTTTATTACGTAAAACCAACTGCGGAAACAAAATACTGTGCCAAGATCGTTGTTCTTTCGTCAAAGAGCAAAGTTACAAGCTGTGATTGATGAAAAACTTCGACGAAAAATGGAGCACCTCAACAAAAAAAACATCAGCAAGATGGCGGACATTGTAAACAAAAGAACTTCAAAGCTAAGGTGAGTTTTGCTACTGTCTTGCAATTCAGCTGTTCGAATCTTACTTTGATTCTCAGTGTACACAGAGAAACGGTATTTGTGTGGGACTTTGTCTTTCTTTCTATTTTCTTCTTTTTTGAGAACTCGGAGCTTCCAATTCTTTATTAATGTTTACGTTGGTCTCCAAAATTTTGTTCAACAGACGTATAATAACGTCTATTGACTTCGTACAGGAGTACTTCCTTGTAAATCTAGAACAACGGAATCAAATTATGCCGCAAATGAAATTCGGTTTAATTAAAGCTATCGGCATCTCTCTGCAGTATGTTAAAAATAAAGCTGGAATGTCAGACCCACTCACCAAGACAGTGAGTGCTTGAACGAAAGTGGGTTTTAGATTGGCGTTGCAGGTTATGATCGCATTTCGATGTAGGTAATCCCTTCCAACAAAATTTAAGTTTAAGGGAGACATTGCATTAGGCGGATTTGATCAGCAGTTTCTATCAGCAATCGGTGGCATTCAGTGAACTACCGTCCGCAAACGCGTTGTTATGTGAGTCGCTATAAACTACGAATAGCGGGTCGATAGAGATTTTCTCCGCTATTGTAATGAGTAAATACACGACTCACACTGTAAACATTAGCAAACGCCGTAATTTACCCTTTGTCAGTTTCAGGAAACCGTTTGCAAACATAGTTTTGCCTTTGCTGCTTGTCGCGTTTGTTCGTAAACAGGGTAGCCTCACTGAGCATGCAACCTTAGTCGAATGCCCCCTAATATGTTTGCCCTGTTGATTTTATCGGAGAGCAATTTTTTCCTGGCCCATTTGTTTCGGCTCGCCGCAGCTGTCTTTTTCAAGCAGACGATCCATTACTATTTACCCAAACTCCACTATGTCATTACCTTCTCCTTACTAGAAGAAACTGCAGCAAAACTTTAAACTAAATTTTCAGGAGTATCGACAGCTTTTGCGGAATCGAACTTTAAGGAGTCGGGCTTATTCTCGGTTGAATGGGGACTCTCTCTTCACGAGCAGTTTTCTTTTGCAGTGACGGAAAGGCGCTTATCTTTGTAACGGCAGCCTCCGCGTCCTGCATTCAGATTTTTTTTTCCGCAGGGTTCGCACGGTGACAGGTTCTTGCTGCGGCACGACGCGGTAGATGAGTTTTGTTGATAGGATGTATCGTACTCACTAAGTTGTTAAAATACTTAAATTAAACATTCATTTGCCTAATGCGGTGTTCGACAGTAATAACCATGCTTATTTCGTGCGGGATCCTTTTCTTCTTTTCAGTGGTGTTGCTCCCAATTTAACTCTTATTTTTGAAAGGTGCATCATCGTGCTTTAAGCTATCGTTCTGCTCGAGCTCGGTTTGGCGTCAAAAGTTACAACACAAGAGTTGGAGAATGAAGTTCTGTTAACATTTAGAATGCACTGACAATGAGCTTAAACCCGATACCGCGCACTTCCTCAATATATTGATTATCCCGGGCTATGAAAGCCTCTTATGTATTATGAAACCCAAGAGGGCCGACTCTGCAGAATTCATCAAATTTCGAGCGAAGCTTATAATTTTTGCAGTCTTGAAAACTTTGGCTCGTACGCGTGCCACCCCTTCTTTATATACTCGATCAGCAATAACGAGTCGTCGGCTTTAATCGTAAAAGTAATTTCGCGCAGCGCTAGCGATGTACAATCGAGGCAAAAAGACATAACCGCGCATTCGCAACGGGTTTCACGAGGCTTTTGGCCTGAGCAGTAGGTTTGTGAGAGGAGTGTCATCATTTTAATAAGGTGCTGAGTAACAAACCCGCTTAGAAGCTGCGAACTAAGTTGACAAAGGCGGAACGCATCTTCTCTATTGTTCTCCGCTGGAGCTTCAGTTCTTAGAAGATGCCTGCCGAAATGACTGTGAGGAAATAAGGTCCCACACGCGAAAGAGGAAATTTTATGATGTCTCTGAGCTGTCCTGGTAAATGGGGCGCTCAGAGGGATTGATAATCTGTCTAAACACAAAAGCATCTGTGGTTTTACCTTAAATTATCCTAGATATTACCTGATAAAGATATTACCTGACCCTGTCGTGGCGGGCATCCGGACATGCCCGGCCCATTTGGATGCTCTTCAGATTTTCGCTGGCCGGCCAAGTTTGTCCACGGACAAAACGTTCGCTACCTTGTTTAGGGGCAAAGGGATTTCGCTCGGTTCCTAATTATGATACGGGTTGAAGTTTGAGGCTTGATTGTTATTTAACGCTGCTTTTGCGAACACCGTAGAGGAAATACTCTACCTCTTGTGTTCCATCTTTTGTCGCTAGGCCAAGCGAGGCAACAGTAGTGAGGCATGACTAGTCGGATTATGCTGACTTTTGTTTTCGGACGTTTCTCTTGGTTGGTAGCATCGGAATACACTCAACATGCATTCAAATCTCTGAACTAAAATACACCGGATGTACTACCAACAAGCCCACAGAAAATACCAAAAAACGGGAGACAGCACTTCAGCAGGCCACGATATTTTTCAATACTCTCTTTTTAGGAATATTTACAATGCTCCTCTAAGAGAGCAGCCATTAATTACGCAATGCTGTTTTTCAGCACTTTGACCCCTTTCTCCCCGTTGTATCGAACCCTGACAATATTCAAACAATCACCCCCTCGTAAGTTTTGTCACATAATGGTATCAAGTGAGTTTACCTTTAAATTGTTGACTTTTAGGAATAATAACATTTTTAAATGAAAGAGTATCCGTATTGCACGTATTGTGCCAGTTCACACACGTAGTTACTGATTCCTATTCAGTTACCGCAGTTCTTTGCTCTCAGATATGGCGAGAAGCGTGTAAATAAGGTAAAGTTTGGAAATTCATTATGAAAATAAGAGATTTAAACGCGTCCCGCAAGGGTAGCAATCGACCCCCCTCTCCTCGTGTTACGAACCGTAATGATTCCCTCTGATAACCTTCCCTATCTCCCGCACGCAGTAGCGTTAAGTATTCAAGCTTTAAGCTGCTTACACCCTGCTTAAAAAAATTAATAAAAAATAAAACAAAATACTTTTTTCAAAGCAAGAACTTCTTTATGAATTGAAAAAAAGGGCCTTGGCGAAAAATGTTTGGAAATTCTAATCCAAAAGAGAACTTTGACAAAAAAATGTCTAAGGAAGATACAGGTACCGTCCCTTAAATCTGTTCTTAATGTAAAGACAGCATATTTTATTAATTTTCTTTCCAAGATAGTGCTATAAATGTCAGCATCAAACGAAAAAAATTGGCGAGATTTCGCAATTTATAGTGCTATATCTTTATGAAAAACTCACTAGAATGTTTTTTTTTTCTGAATTTCCTTTTCAAATTCGTTTTACTGTCATCACTGAGAATTTACTATGGTGCACCCCGAAATAGGGACTGGATTTGTACTAGTACATGCGCCTAATTTCTCTGTATATTTGGCATGATTGCTTTTTTTTCAGGTCAGAGATGCGGGTTTATATCCCCGCTTAATTTTTTCGCCATTTTATTTTCTCTCACGGGATATCGGGAAGAAAGTCCCAGCCAATAAAAAGATCTCCCGAGGAGATCGCACAGCCAGCGCAAAAGTGACTAACGACTCCTCAAACAAGCTTTGGAATGCGACCCCGATTCGACCACCTGGCTCGGTTTAGTTTGCTGTTTCCTCACGAAACACCGGCAACGGCCAGACACCTCAAGGGGGCCGTGTTAACCCTCGTCAGGGAGTAGCTTCCCCGGGAAGGACCCCGCGCTGTCCGAAGTTTCCCGCCCGCGCGCCCGCGCACTTGCGACCTCTGGGGGATTCTAAGAACGTTTCATTACATCTTGGATGTTTTCAAGTTTCGCGCCCTCGCAGCACTGCTCTGCTCATTTTATACGGAACAAGGGCTGCCAACTCTGCCCTGGCAAAGCAGCGCCGCTCGCGAACCGAAATGAGTGACACCGAATGAAAGGAGAGCGCTAATGTAGGGAAAATGAGTAGTGCCGGAGAAACGTTTGGCAACAATGCTTCCATTCTGTGCAACAATGCAACGCCAAGACGGGCCCCTAACTAATGAGTGATATTAGCAGCAGCACTGTAAAACGGTGGCTGCTTCAAAACTTTGGGAATTAACGATGACACGTCGTATAGAATTTTGGGCCTATCTCGCTTCTTATTTGCGGAGGGGAACAATGCTATAAGTCGTAAGAGTCAATGAAAGAAGAGTTGTCCTTTGCACAAACAAGTAAAGAGTACCAATGAGTGTGAATAAGCCTCATTTAATTAATTTACAAGGAGCTTTTTGATAGGCCTTTTTACATTTGCATCTCTGTTCCCAACGTATTGGCATCGCTCTCTAGGTTCTATAGCCATTCGAAATACTAGTGCCTTTATTTCCCCTAAGAGCATGTAATTTTTTCTCAGTTTTCTTTGTCCTTTCCATTGCTTTTTAACTAATCTATCCTACATAACGTTTAACATATAAATAAATTTAAGGTTAGTTCTAATCGCTTGCCTATGTTAAAGAAAAACTTGAACGCCCGGAAGCCAACCTAATGCATTTTAAATGAGAGGGGACTTGAACGCATGGAAACCAACCTTATACATTTTAAATGGGGCAGCGTGTGAATAGTAACTTCGTAAATTTTAATGTCCTTAATTTTGTGTTTTCCTCTGTGCTAGCCAAAAGTAACTGCCCATGCTTAGGTTCGAAGAAACTTTTTCTAAGGATGGCCCGATTGTTGCTAACACATGTCAAATTCTACTGTATTATGATACAAGTTTCCTAGTATTCATAATTTCCATTGTCAAATTTCGTGGCTTGCGTTTTAAGATTCCCTCTCCACTAATCATAGCATCAAAAAAAAATAAAGCGCAGAACGTGCATTGTTTCTAGAGGTCATTGAAAACGTGAAACGTATTAACACTATCACAAGTGCGTTACCTGCTAGGTCATTATTAGATCCACAAAATAAAATAAAAGAGAAAAAAAGTATTCCAATAGCAGTGCCGTAAGCAGGCGAGACAATAACGACGCACGACATTAACGGTAGCAATCCTGCCAAAATCGACAACAGAGTTGGCAGCCCTGCATAAGTAGCTCTCACATCGAAGTTAGTGCTCAGCGCCTGCTAGTAATGATTCGATCTTCATTTTGTTCGCTGGTTTTAATCAGCTCGAATAATAGAAAATGGAAATATTAAGGAGAAGGCGCAGAGCGCCGCTTTGCGCTTTGTAGCTTGACTTGATTTTTCGCGTCGCTACGCTTTTTGAAATGCGCGACGGAAGTGCGTTGATGACTATAATTTGGTATTACTGCATGAAATAATCTCGCTACTGATTAGCTCGCGTCCCCAGCTTTCACTAAAGTACTTTGATCTCTCAAAACACAAGAGTCACGTTTATAAAGAATGTCTTTTTCGTGCATAAAAATGTCCCAAGCTCACTTTCGGGGTTGGTTTTTATCCGGAATTTTACGCTGCTGCAGCGCGCAGTTTTATCAAGAGTTTTTTTCTTTTAAATTTTTAATTTTTTTAGCCTTTATCTGACATCTGTTTGCAGAGGGTGCATTGCGCCATCTAGTGATTTGTAGAAATAGTCAATATGAGTAGGTTGCTCGTCCACGTTTTTTTTAAATAAAAAAATGGATATGTGTACATTTGATATGTGTACCGCGGATACTGATCTCGACTCGGAGCAGATTAACTGACCGAATCGTATGGGATGGATGACCTCAGACCTTTGGGGATCTTCAAAATGTCTGCGAGTGTCTGCAGGGTGCCAGGGAGAGGTTTCTCAGGCTGTGATGCTCTACGTAAGCTTTTAGGGGACTGACAATGCGGGGTATGTCTTTGAAGTCATTTTTTTTTTCACTGTTTGTTCTGGAGAAAAATATGCCACCAAAGATTTAGCTTGCGATTCAGAGTGGTCGATTTTTCCTTCAACCCTAGTTATGATCCCGTTAAAAGCGTTTTTTTCTACTTTAACACTAAATTTTATAAAAAATAAAAAAAATTGACAAGTGTAAGAGGCTAGGGATTTACAAAATGATACGGTGGGGCATGACAGTTCTACCCTGCGTATATCTAACTCCGCGCACAAATCAAAAATGTTAATTAGAGTGCCTTGTATTGAACTTCCGGTCGATGTCTACATCGACATTCGGGGGAAGGGGAATTGAAATGTCAAAAAGGGCGAGATAAAGAGACTACAAAATAATCAGCGTCTACCCGTATGTACGGCATACTTTATGCAAAAATAACCGTGCTCAGGCTTATTAGGATAGATCGCGTAGGGCAAGGTTTTTATCAGAGTGATTTGGTGCTGCCGTGTGCCATCATGTCGGGAAAAGATCTGCCCCAGTTTGTTGAGGCAAAGATGATCGAATAAAGAAATTTTGTTCATGATTAATCTGTTATATCAGAATCCTGAAATAACAAAAGTGGAGTGAGGAAAGAAGTTGATGTTTACAAAATAAGTCTCACCCCGCTAGGCGTTAATTTTTCGCATTCACAAGCATTTCCAACATGCACTCCTTTGATAGAGCATTTCTCTCTGGAGGTTTAAGCGGGGGGGGGATCATATTTCTTGTGACTGCAAGAAATAATGTCAGTAAAACTTTAATATTAATTAATTGCAGCTCGGTGTAAGTGGGTGTTTGAAGTGCAAAAATGATAACGTCACGTCACGTACATTGAAATTCCCAATCTCCCGACGACCGGTTTCACGATCCATTAGATGTTCCTGGCCAAACGAATTGACTGGCAACCGACATCTCTTTGCATTCACAATCAGTCTTGTCAATTGTTTCGCATCTCTCTGCGACCAGAATAAGCTTTCCTTTTATGAGAGAAACCTGTGCTTTTTAGCGACTTCTTATAAAATATTGATAAGGCGTTGTCAGGCGCCGGATACTCCCCGAAACGTGCCCTTGAACCACTACCTTGATGAAATCCGAATAAGGGCTATTACTCAAAAGGGCCTCTTACCTTTTTTTCCATTTCAGGAGCCTTAAAAGGGATGAGAAATACGCTCGACACTCTCTTTTCTATCCGGAACGGCCAGATAAAGTGAACAATGATTAGGGATGCGGCAGCTTCGACACGGAGATGGAAAAAACAAAACCAAAACTGAATTTCATTGGACGCGCTATGTAGCATTGATGCTAATGTAGAATTCTTCGCAGAATATGTTACGGGGTGTGAAGGAAAAGTATGACGAAGTCTAAAATACAGTCATAGATCTGATCAGCACTGTAACATCGCCGGAAGATGTTATGGCTATTGACAAAGTCGAACAGTTTCCTGCACCTCACAGCAACACGTAGAAGTAAACTAGTTACGGTTAAGGGTGGTAGCCAGCCTTCCCCCACCCACACACTACCCCCCGTCGCACCCTCCCCTCTCAAGCTACTGCACGCTTGGCGTTTGTCGAGGGATGAGCTCTCGTCGGCCGTTTCAGCTGGCGTTTTGACGATGCAGGGACAGAAGCAGCCATTCCCAGAGAACGAATTATACCTTTACCCAATAAGCTTCCTAATGGGAATCAACTTGTGACCCAAGCGTTCAGTCAATTCAAAAACATTTTTCTAGTTTTCACATTTTTGAATCCTTTATTAGCATTCATTTACCTGTAGTCTCTCAGCTTGGATTAAATTAATGTGCGTGAGAGTTTTTTTTTTTTTTTTTTTT
>Ga0058701_10000501_pt1 | contig 27148 bp, 14 predicted proteins | sample AgamicOrMae_FD_97039 | JGI IMG/M metagenome (GOLD analysis project Ga0058701, IMG submission 97039) | Agave microbial communities from Guanajuato, Mexico - Or.Ma.e | ecosystem: Host-associated > Plants > Phyllosphere > Phylloplane/Leaf | place: Guanajuato, Mexico | collected 2012-06-04 | reverse complement strand
CCCCCCTCCCCCGCGGTCGCAGCAGCCACAGTTCCGCGCCCGCTCCACGCTCAATTCTTTCTCATCTTTATATGAGAATTCTGGACATCGCGATAATTCACCATTTTATTGGTTTGGCTGCCATAGTGCTCTTCACCCCCTATTCCATCCGGCGGAGCGTCTTAAGATGTATTGCCCAAGTTGTGAACACAAGACTGGAGAGACTCATGCAATTTCTTCCTCTGACCCCGCGCTTCGCCCGATCTTCTTCTAACTCGCGTAAACACTATTAACTTATTCCGAAAAATTTTCAAGGGAATTCGCGGGCGGTGAAATGTGGTTCTGGATGCCTTACTTTTAACGAAGGGATTGAAACTACCCGAATAACTAAAGCAAACTGATAATAATGACATCGTCAGTCTTGGGGGTTTCGGGGTGTATGCAAGTAAGAACACTGAGGGTTACATTTTGGCAAAGTCTCACTACTCGCACCACTTTACACGCGTGGACCTAGCTGTTCGAGATCTAATTTGCGACTGACTCAAACTTAACGAATCTCGGTCAAGACCTTAATATAGCTTTGTCAGCATCAACTGCTCTAGTCGCACAAAGTGCATACGTGTGCAGGCGCAACACCGTAAACAATAAGTTGAATGTTATCCCCTGAACTCACAATCAGACCCATTGCTCCAATATTGTCTCAAAATAACCATATTCACGAAACGTAACTTATCCTAACGATAATACTTACACCTAACGTAACTTATCCTAACTATATCTTATACACCTACCGACCTCACCTTGTCTTGTTGATCTAGGAAAGCATACATATTTTTGACCCTCCATTCCCCGAAAATTGTCTCGGCAACTCACCCAGTAGAATCTACTGAAATTATTGGTTAAAATAGTTAATAGACTTGAGGTTAGACAAAGTTAGGTTGGTTTCGTGGTCAGGATTCGTTTTTTGATGTTTTATAAAACTGCCACGGCTTTCGTCAAACCGTGATGCTGCTCGCTTTTCCGATTACTTGTATGTTGTATGAGTCGAGAGGCGGCATCAGTTTTAGCACTCCACTATCGCTCCTCTTGTCTTGGCGATGAGAGCAGAATACAAGAGGTAGATAATGTAACGTTTAACATTTAGAATGTGATGCTGTCCAAGAGACAGAGATATAGGAGAGGATTTTGTCTCGCCGCTGCTATGCACGCTGGCCCATTTCGTTTGGATAAACGCGGTCCATCAGGGACTAAGTACACAGATCGGCTCTTTATGCAAAGGCTGCGACCGCGAAAAAGAATGGAGTCTCCACTGGGGACATCCTCATAACTAAGACAATATTTTAGTCCTTCCAAACGGTCCGAGAAGAAAAAGTTGGGAATTTCTCAACCATCTGATTTCTTTTAACGGAAAATCACATTTAAATTTAAATGTAAGGTTGCTGTGAGGACAATATAGTAGCCCTTCAGAACTTGATCTTCTCCCATGCATACACTTTTAGGACTTTCAACCCAGTGTTTAGATCTCTCTTTTTCTAGAAAGCGACTATTCAGGTTCAGGTTCCTTACAGGCTGTATAGCGATTGAAAGTTTTCTGAACCGAGGAGCTTGTATATTTAACCTAACCTCACTTAATTTATCTTACATATAATATAACCTCACCTAGCGTAAACTAACCTATCATCCCCACAAATCTCCAACAACATTACCGCACTACACTCAACCTCGTATCGTACCTTATCATCGAAGCAGATTGACTTTATAACCTACTAGTACCTCGACTATGTTTTTACCCAACTTGACCTCATGTACCTAAATCCATCCCTATAGTTGACCTTACTTGTTTTAATAGTTTTTTAGAAGCTAGAGAGGAGATCCGTTGAGCCATCTGGACAGTTTCTTTATGGACAGGCACGGATCTGGACTTCTAGCTAAGTACTCGTAATTTCTCGGATCTATCCTGTTGGTCCACGAATCTCTTCCCACCAACGCAAAAAAGTGTTCTTTCATAATAATTCGTAGTTCGGCAGTAAATTTGTATTTCACCCTTTTTTTTTTGTGACGAATTCGTCCCAGAATAGGAAAATCCTTGAAATCGCTTCGTCGAGGAAAACGCTGAGAAAAACGACAGGAGAAAAAATTTGCTGCCGCAAACAGGCAAGCAGGGATATTGCTTGTGTTTGCACAAAGTTTCAACAGCAAGCAATATGAGGACTGAGAGAAGAGGCCTTTTTTTGATTATGAATACGTCGTCCAAGATTTAAGGCACCTCCAACTTGTGTCTCTGGGGAAGCCGTTCATCATAGCTCAACTCCCGACATGTTTCCGACCAGAGCAAGTCGTGTTTGCACGCAAACGGGAGCTAATCACGCAAAAATCGCCACCGACAGACACTCCAACTTTCCCACACACTTTCAATCTCATTTCGTGCAGAAAAATTGCCCGTTTTTCCTCCAACCTCGCCTTCCTTGTTACGTCGAGGAGATCAATCAACCACAGAAAATTTTTTACAGTAAAAGAAGAAAAAAAAAAAGAAAAAAAAGGAGAAAAAAACAAAACTTGAAATTTTAAAGGAAGCATTCGCGTTCTGTTGTGTTCTAACTTTCGTCGCCACGACAAGCGGCCACAGGGCACCTAATTTTTCCGTTCGTCGCCAAATAGTCTGATGCCGCTTCATTCTCGGCCGCAGCTATACTCAAACCAGTAAATAAAGATGACGTTTGGCTGACAATCAGATATATCAGTAGCGTTCAAGCATTTGTATTTTTTTAATTTATCTTATTTTCTTTTTTTCTCTATAGTAACTGCAGTTTTTAATGAATACTCGCGAGGGGAGAACAAAGCGAAACAAATTTCCCACAGCGCCAAAACCGGATTTTCTGAAAAAAAAAATCGACAGTCAAACGCTCGGGAATCTGGTAGCCTAATCAAGGAAAATGTTCGCTGGACATTTTTTTATTGTCGAGACTTCTCATTTTTTTAATTTTAATTGAAACGTAGTAAAGATAGAGGTACTATTTTTTCAACAACTAAAGGTATCATCTCAAACAATCCCATTCTCGGGTTGCACATCTTAAGAGCGATTCAAAACACATAAATTATGCTAGGTTATCTCTTATAGTTCTCGAGTTATACGCGTCCAAATTTAACGAAATGGCAAAAATCTGGCAACACTGCTCCTCAGACCGCAGTTATACGAGTTGATCAAATCCGAGTGCATTTACTGTCAGGCGGCCGCGTCTTGTAAGGAGAGCCGCTATTAAGGATCGCATTGCAAAAGGGGATGGAAAATAATGAGAAGCCTGTTGCAGAAGAGAGACAAAGAAAGCTCGGAAATTTCGCGCACTACAACCAAGTCTTGTATTCAGTGTACTTGGCTATCAATAATAAATCACAGGGCGTGCGAAAAAAAAGTGGGAGAGGGGTAAGAATTATTCTGGCAGCCAAGAGCGGCAGTGCAGCGCCTCGACTCGCGCGCTTCGGTTCGGTTCGGAGCGGGGTCACTTGGCAGCTGGCCAGGGCTGCCTGCCTGCTTCTGTTGGCTGAAAACCCGCTGCTGTCGAAAAGACGGCCACTGCCGCTGAAGTTGCCCGCAGACGAGTCCACCAGACCCCATAGTGAACCTACATGCCCCCTACCCGCCAATATGGCCAAAGCATTCCCTTCGCAATTAATCAAAAGTTACACTGCAGGTAACAATGGAACTTGCTTGGTAAACTTGGAGCATTTCCTTCTCGCGTTCCACCTTTAGCTACAATGAGGCACAGGCTTCGTAACCTAACCTAACTTAACCTAGGTTAATCTGATAGGATAAGCCTGATGCCGAGTACTTGTCCATGACAGTTATTGTAAATAAGCTCAATGATAGCCTGGCGGAGCGGTAACGAATTTTGTCAAAAGGAGCGTAACCTGTCTAAATTGGTTTATATTGGCTAGTAAAGTTTAATATACAACCTACTCCAAATTAAACTTTTCAAGCCTGAACCAAAGTATAGCGACCCTATTGTGCATCTATGGTGAATTAAACCGTATTCAAACTATCTCGTCCCAGCCAAGCTACCTTTATGTTACCGAACTTAATCTACTTCTCTAGCTAATGCGAACCTGGATATATTGAGATTAATTATTTCCCTGTTACAACGTAAAAAGGCTACTTTTATTGGGCACGGCACTTTGATTAGGGCTGTTGATAATTATGAAGCCAGTGGAACAATGCGGCTAGAGCAGAACAAGCTCCCATCGGCAAAAGCCCTTGCTCATTAATCACAGCGCTCGCACCCAAGTACCAACTGATGATTAAGTTTCATCTGAAACTAATCTACCCCCCTAAGGGATTCCGTCTATATATCACCGGTATCCCCCCCTACTCAACCATTCCCGCCAAAATTTACGCCGAATGGAAAGAAAGGTAGTTCTAAAAATGTGCGCCCCTCGATCGATAACTTGAGATAAGATTGCAGAGAACCTAAAACTGAGCGTAAGGCGCTAATGAATCAGGGTAACACTAGAGATCGGCTCCGGTGACAATCTCCTTGTAGTTTCAGACACTCTACACGCGGGCTCACCTAACCTCACCTGCTGTGCAACCTAAACCAGCACCCATCTTTCCAAACAAGCTACTGTACTTGGGAAGGTCATTTAAGCGCAAATTGCATATGAGGGAGTACGTATATGTAATCAAAACGATTGCGCAGGTTGGCCGAAAACATATACGAAAACTATGGCGAGAAAAATTAGTTGGAGAAAATAATTTTCTTAATATTTTATTTTTTTTAATCTGCTATGGTATTCTACTTTGATACTAGTGTAATGACTTCCTGAGGTTGAATGACTCAAAACTCCATTGCTCCAACACTGTTCCGCTCGACGTGACGACGGGAGGACTCCGGAGAAAACGCATTAGTTTTCCCGAAAACCATGATTCGTCCCACCAGTACGCTTCAAAGAATCCTGTATCGTGATTGGTCGGCAGGACCACAAACAGTTTTTGCTCGGGGCATCCCGTCCTGAAAACGCACAAGTTGTTCACAATCATAACTTACACGAGCGCAAAAGGAAACCTAATGGTTGTTCAGGCAAAAAGCCCCACATATGGCCACACCCCCTCAAGAGCCTCCCCCTGAGGACTTGACCCCCCAATTTAAATTTCCCGGGTTTGACAAATGCTCATTGTTTCCGCTGATCGCGTCTGACGCGCGGCGAGGCCTCGAGTGGCGGCCCGATGAAAGTTGCGAACCGCCAAGTGAGTTCGCAATGAAAAGTAATAACTCACGGGGATGTTATTATACGGCTGGAGACCAGGCTGCAAAAAGTAGTGGGGCTCCGGAAAGGGGGGGGGGAGGGCTCCCTTCATCAGCGCTACAAATTGAGGCGCCTGGCGCTGGGCTCGGCGCACCAGGCCCATTTTTCATCATGTACACAACACACCGTATTTCTAGAATGCTTTTAACACATTCATCGAGTGCGCTTGGGCATCGGCCGAAACAGAGACCTTCCCATTTCAGACAGAATCATCCCCTATAAGCCTACTGCTATCTATACACGACGCATTTAATAGGTGTTTTCTTCTATGCCTCCTTGGTAATTTTATACGTAGGCCTACATGATCGTATATGACCAAGTATGAAGCGGATTTTTCCTTTTTATTCTTCTTTAAGAATGCAAATTTTGTAAACATTTTTCGGGAAGAAACAAGATTATTTTAAGACTTGAGGCAGTGAAGATTCGAAGTGCTGAATCAGTGACAGAAGTCTTCTCTGTGTGGTGCAGTATGTTGTAGTAATTCAAGAAGCGCATCTTCCCCGCAGCGCATTACTGGCCAGAATGCTGAATCGCCCGTATCTCAAACTTTTGAAGAAAACAGTAAATTTGGCGCGGGTCGGATTAGTCCGTTGTTTGTTTCCCAAGTTGATGGATGTCCCCCATAATGGTGGCTTGGTTTGGCTGCTGTTTCTACAATGTCTTGCACATCTTCTGAATCCTCGGATGTATCAGGGCCCTGATATTCTCTCATGATACTTAAGTCCAGCAGAATGTCATAACAACAATTCGCTGCTGTCAAACTTATTGGAAGAAAATATTTTAGGATATCTGGAAGGTTCCCTAATGTAGTTCAAAGTAAACCAAAAATCTTTTGGTGGTGATATTTATAAAATAGACTTTTGGATCTGTTTATAAAACTCGTTATTGCCTAGAATATGTGCAAATGTGGTTTCGCTTGAAAGGGACCATACCCAGTTTGCGACGGTCGAAAATCCATAAAGAGGAATTTTCTTTTATTTAAAAAAAACAACAAAAAAAATACAAATAAAGCGCCCAACCAGAAGTGTGGTTGACGAATTTATTGAAACGTTCCACTTTTCAAAAAAATGTTTTTTTTTTCGATCCAATTTTTTTATTCCCCTGAACTTTTTTTGACACTATTTCAAATCGACAATTTTTTTTTTCTGTCCTAAATTCGGCAAAAGGCATCGATGCCTGAACTCCTTTCTTTGATCATCCACCTTTTTGCCGAATGCTATTTCGGTGAGATGAAATTTGTTGATCCCAGCAGCAGCGCCTTGCGGGCCCCCATCCTTCGTTATCAGCAAGCTTAGCAGGCTTCTTATCAGCGCCCTTAATATTATCGGTACCCCGAGGGCAAGAGCGTCTCCTTAATGGGAGTCCGCCAGCGGCGCGCGATTTCTTGTTTGACGTCATTGTGATTTCACGTTTCGGACACGGCGGAATACCTGTTGCTGGGCAGCGCAGTCACACGTACCAGCTCAGCTCTACTCACTCATCTCGGGGGGCGCATCCACAATTGCAGCGTCTCGGAGCCCGCCACAATAAAGCCATAAATTACGGACCGAAGCATGAGGTGTTTTCAATAAACTTTTTTCTTTCAATTTTCAGGCCGGTTGCGGAGAGGAGATGCCTTATCATGCTTGATTACGGCTTGTGGGCCGCTTGGAGGGGCATGAGGGGGGCGGCCAGCTTTGTCCACGCCCCCGTTGGCCAGAGACCCGCACCGGCGCACGTCCCGTCCAGCTACCCATCGTACTCGTCCAGGTAATTGCCCTCATCAAAGAGTCGGATTCTTTCTCGACAAGCTCGTCAATTTTCGATTTAATGAATATGTGGTGTCTCATTAATAAAGCGTTGTTTATGCCCTGCCGCGGCTGTCTGCTTCAGAGGAATTTTGACTCACAGCTTTGAAACAATTTTTCTTCCTAATTTGTTGTACACACTCAGAAAATGGGTTAGTATAGTTTACTAAATGTTAGTAAAAAAGGGATACATAATTAGTAAATATTACCAATTTGGCTTATAAAAAGTAACCCCCAAGTAAAAAGTGACTAACACCGTGTTAGTGAATCCTTAATTCACTGGTAACATTTTAACATTTACTAACCTAGTTATGTGTCCCGATCTTTTACTAAGTAAGGAAACTCTAATAACCCATTTTTCTGTGTGCTTTTTGTCTCAAAATTTTTATCAAAATACCTCTAAAAGTCTTTAATTTTCTCATCTTTTTTAGGATTTTACAAAGAGTCTTTTTGCACGAAAACTCCCATTGAAAACACATCGGTTCTTATTAACGTGCATTAAAATATCCCCATATGAATGGGTGCTTGTCAGAGGCGCAGGAATACAACTGACCTCTTCTTTTAATTTAATCAATACTGACAAAAACAAATCGGTTTTTGTAAGGTCAAACTATTTTGCCTTAAGTGAGTGCTTTTTCGAAAAGAACCCTTCCAGGAGCCTCCCTTGGCCCTGGGAGCCCTACCAGGGCCTCGCAAAGGCTGGCTCCCTATAGGGTGAAAAACACAAGGTGTTGTCGGACAAGCGCAGAACGCCCACAGCTCCTCGCTCGCAACTTTATTTAAGTGCGAACACGCAATGTATAATTAAGAAATATTCTTCTTACAGTTTACTTGGTGATTTATAACGGTAACCTCATTACAAAATACGAGAGAACGGGGCCTAAAGGGAGTTAAACACAAGGAAACAAAAAGAGAGCAGCGGTGAGCCTCAGCTAGGCCTCCGGTCAGCGAAGGTAAAGTCCCCAGCCGCGCGCGTGCGGATAGCCCGGACAAAACTCCGCAGTCCCCGGAGGTTTCGCACCTCCACATACATGCTAATGGAGCGCCGGCAAAAAGACTAGACCTCAGAACCCTCCTGGTGGATTGTTCACAAGAAACACTGAGTCTCAAGATCCACGGGCTGAGCTCGCTGGAGCTTCAGCTGTAAATGAAAAATAGCAGTGCCGAGTTTGGCCCCAAACTTTGGTCGTGATAATGAGATTGCAGACAAGAAGTCAGGGGGGGGGACCCTCATCCTCCTTGCAACCATTATATTCAGACCGCAAACTTCGGCGAAGCTAAGTTAACCCTTTGACACACAACGTTTCGTTCCATTCCTGCCGGAAGTACTTATCGCACCTGGATTATATGCGCGTGATTTTTTTTCCTGTTTTTGCTATGTCAAGGTGGATGGGTTGTATTTTTCTCCGAAAGTTTTCCTACTTTGACGTTAAGTTACATTGAACGAGCTGTTTTATGAAAACTAAAAATTTTAATTTTTGCTTAAAAAAATTAGCAATACCTTTGTGAAACTTGTCAACTTTTTGTGAAATGGAATCTGGCAGGATACAGGCATGACATCCACTTTAAAAAGAGAAACTTTTATTCAGATGCAACGCAAGTCAAATCACTGATCTGAAAAAAAAAAACAGTCGAATTGTGCTCTGAATTTTATGTATTATTTTTAATTTCTATAATCTTCTCATTTTAAGAATGATATAACTGAAATTCAGTGAGTGGTCTGAACATTTTTCAGACCAGTAATTTGCCTTTTGTTGTATGTAAAATTAAGATTCTCTTTTCACGGTGTCTTTGCCTAAAGCTAACTATCAGTGGGAAACTGGCCGGTAAGGATGGCTTAGCGGCGGCTTAAAAAAAATAAATGTAAGCTCATTTCAACGAAAAAAAGGGCTGAAAAGGAGAACTTAATATGGTTGCTAGAAAGGTTAGGGTGCGTGTTGCGATGTTAGTGTAGGCTAGGTGAGATCGCATATACGGAGTCTGTGAGATTTACCTCCGCATGTGGGTGAAACGTCACAACATTCTTCAATTACTAGTGTAGCTAAGAATCGTCTTATTACGAACAAGGCTTGTCAGGACAAGTGAAACCCGATATAAAAGTTGTGTCCAGCTGGCAAATTGTTATTTATGCGTACACTCTAAACAAGACACAATGTATAAATCTTTTCGCGTCACGGGAAACGTGCTAAAAACGGTTACACTCTTGGATTCTTACATTCCGGACAGTGACACATTATCTCCGTTGAGTCCGCGGTGGTCTCGCCTGTTATATCAAAATCATTTCCCTAACGTAACATTATAACCTGAAAATTTCTTCTTCTTTTACCTCCACAACTCGCTTACGTGAAATCAAAAATCTCGAGTGGAAATAGACGAGCTGTAGATAGCTTACGGGCACACGTCCTTATCTGAGTGTACGCGGTAGATATCTATCATCAATATTTTATAAATTCATATATTACAGCCATAAATGACTTGAGTTGTCTACTTATTTTAATGTATTACGGATGTGAATCTTTTTTGGGGGGTCTTCGTTAAACCTGCCCGCGTCCCTTGTCCTCATCTTTGCTTATTCATATAGCGACAGTCCATTTGACGTCATCTCATGGCTTCCTGCGCAAGTTGCATTTTGAACTTCAAAGCTCAAATACCTTACCCAACTTAACCTGACCGTGAGATATCCCCCAAACTTAGTCCTTCCTAAAATAATCTACATTTGCCAAGACTTTCCTATCCTCATCATTCCTGCCTTAGATATATATAGCGTATCTTGACCTAACCTAAGCTCCACAGTAAAAAGTAAATCTGTTTTAGGTAGTCCCATACCTGTTTTGGGTAGGGAGGTAACACTGGTAAACAGCGTTATTCGTAGATAAACCAATCAACTACCTTCAATTGAGAGTTCTCGACAAGACCTTTCCATTGATATGGCTGTTGGAAAGTTATATTTTAAATTATAACGTAATTACGCTCTTGTGCCATTTTACCTTCATACCCAAAACAGGTGTAGGATTACCTAAAAGAAGGATTTTTCTTGTGTGTAGCCTTATATTGCCCAGTCTAATAACCTTCGAAAATACCTAGTGAAAATGAACTACGCTATTCCATCTGGGCAATAACAATCTGGACCAAGCGGCTCTGGGCAGGTGGCTAGAAGTCAGAGATGTTGGCTTCCACCTCCTAAGAATTTAGAGGGAAAAAAAGGGGGAAAGGATTAACTATCTTAAGGGAAGGAAAAAGCCCTCATTTTTAAAATATTCCATGTGACGACCTTAGCCAAAGGCAAATATCCTAAGTGCGCAAAATCGCTTCCGCGCTGCAGGATTTGTGCTAAGCCAGCTTGTATACCCCCCAGGAGTCGGTAAATCTGGCCCGCCGAAAGGCCCCTACTGGGTCTGGGGTCTTCTAGGGGTCTTGGGGGAGGGGGGTCTACGAATTGTGGGCAATATACCTGTTGGCCATCGCAACTAACGAGGCTGCCTTCTTGAGGGTCAGTCTTCTTGAAAGACGTATTGCCTATCTTCTCGTAATGCTACTCTGTCTCAAGCCTGCAATTCGATAAAACACAGTTATTCAAGTAAATCCTAGTTTAGTTTATAGAACTTAATGGGCGTTATTCCAATTGCTTTTTTGTTGTATTCCTGTGAAGTTCTTCTTATTATACGGTTTCCCAAAAGCGTTGCTTACCTGTAACTACTGTATATTGTTACATATCAGTAAAACTATTCACCAATTAGTGAGATGCGCTGAATAATATTTACATGTTCTTCTCAAGTGGATACTTTCAAGTGAAACCAGTGTCAAAATTAATTGATCCGATGTCATTGATTCCAGGAACGGTTTTATTCTAATTTCTATCTAAAACAGGTGAAAGTTAGCTAATAAAAAAGACAGTCGTTTAATCTGAATGTTAGGATTGGCAGAATATCTCAAATTTGCATAGATTGCAGTTCCAATTAGAGTAAGTGGTGGAAGAGTTTAAAAACCAGGCAATAAAACCGATGATTTATATAGCAGTGCTACCGTTGCTTGCAATGAGTACCTTGTTACTTTACTGACCGTATGCTGTGGTAATTTTGGAATAATATCAGGGTAACGATTTTCCTTGAGGGCACATGAAAAAAGTGCGCATGATATGTAATAAATATTGGAAGCCTAATGTCTAACTATACTTCAATGTCCGCGTGAGCATTCCCGACACCCTCACCTATTTTTTGCATCACCCGGCTTTCATGTCGATTTCCCAAAACCGAAAATTTCCTCCGTAAATTTTTGCAAATCATACCTTATGAAGCCAACACTTTTTTACTTACCAACAGATATTTGAAAACATTTAAAAAAACGAATATTTATCATGTTTATACTACCCGTAATAATTGTAAGAGATCAAGTAAAAAATATCGCGTTCTAAAGCAAATGCTCTTGTAAACTGCGTTTTTCTGCTTTTCAAATTATTTAACCATTCAGTTTTAATGTAGCTTTGAATGATTTCTCCTGAGGATCGTCAAACAGCACCACTACTCAAAAATAAATTTTAAAAAAATCTGGTATCAAAACTTTTTTTTTCAGACAAGCTTTGTTGGAAGGTGGTATATATGTCAGGATCCTGCTTTTCAAAAATGATAACCTTATTAACTCATTCAAATGTATTAGTGCAATTAACACCCTTTCAATCCAACTAATACACACCTTTTGATAATAGTCATATATTTTATTGGGGGCCCCTCATCCACCCACCAATCGAATGCGCCGAGCGGGCCAGGCGGTTCCTGGCGGGCCCAAATGAGCCTGGCGGGCACCAAGGGGCCTGGCGAGCCCCAATGGGCCCAGCCTGCACTAATCCCGCTCCGAGGGAGTGCGTAGTAGTCTCCATGATGGATAGCCTTCTCTCGCTTTTTATTTTTCTTGCGCCTAATTCTCCCTCTCTGGAGGAGAAAAAGTGAAAGAACCTGGTGGACTGCAAATGCTTCCCGACTAAGTAATGCGAGTTCAATCAATTAGAGCATTACACTCATGATTTTAAGGCCGTCGAGAAAAATTTTCGGGAATTTCTGGCGTTAAAAAATGTGAAACAGGTTTTGTAAATTGACTGAAAAATTCGCAGTTTGCTGATTGAAGCGTTCTTGGTTTCTTAAAGTTATAAGAATCCAGAACCATTCCCTTTTTCATATTTGCTTATAATAAATACCGGCAAATTAACAAGAATATTGAATAGCAAGGCAACCGACTATTCATTAACCCATTACCGCCCAGCGATGCCGTTCAGAAACAGAAAAAAATATTTTAGAGGATCTTTTCAGTTCAGTATTGGCACAATTTAAAAAATATCACCCCTCTGGAAACCTAAAATTTAATGATTAAGACATTTTCCAAAGCTTGAAATTGCGTCATTTAATGGGAAAAGTCCTTCAAATTCCTCATAAGCGAAATTTCACTCCAAATTCTTTGAGCTGTGTTAGGTTAAAGAATAATTCGTTAAAATAACAATTATATGCTCAAATTCGTCAAAAAGTGTTCTATCCCGCTTTTGCACTTGTGATTGTGAACTGAACAATAATTGTCAATCCTTGAAGAACATAATAAGCTTACCTCCTTAATAAAAAGCCGTAAGTCTTCCTGAAAAGTTTTCTGTGAAAGACTCTGTGCTTCAGTTATTTCCACTGAAACTTAGGATTTACTGAATTCCGTTTTATTTATGACGATAAATCTAGCCGAGAAGTTAAAACTGCGTTTTAAAAAGCGAAACAAAATTCACTCAGAGAGGGTGCAGAAGCCACGAGGGGAGTGAGGAGGGGGTTGCATGAATGGAGAGGGCCCTGAACAAGACGCAAAGCAAAAAGAGAGAGGGTATTGGGGGGTGAGAAAAGTTTTGCCGAGCGTGTAACCAAAGCGGAGAAATATTTTATAAAAATGGGCCGTTCATCATTTTTTGGCACATCCATTTTTTCCTCTTTTTTTCGGAAAATCGACCACTTATTTTTCTAGTAGCGTGTTCACCGTCCAGGGTTGTAGATGCTATTTGTGATAGGCTGTAAAAACAAAGAGAGTAATTTAAAGATGTTATTTTTTTTTAATTTTTGCGTGATGTCCTATGGGGTTTCTTATCTACCTTGAAGGATTTTCTGCATTGCTTACTATCCCCACGAACGCACATTTTAACGTAACTTTGTTCCTTAACCGAACCTAATGTAAAGCCAGCAGCACCACCGATATACACAAGCAAAACCGTCTGACCTGCCTCAATTTTTCAATGCAATTCACAGACGCAGAACAAGTATCTTTGTCATGTAAAAAAATTGGATTCGCGGAACCGAAGTTTGGACGTGGGCATTATCATATGTAAAACCACCAAAACGGTTCATCGGCCGAAAAAGAAAGGCAAGAGCCCAATCGACGAACAAGGGGCCTTTTGTCTCTCATCAGAAAGAAGAGTCGAAGAACCCTCTTTTGTAGTGCGAAGAAAACTATCCACTTGTTAGCTAGCCAATGTAACGGGAGTTTGACCGGCTCCGCTATTTCGCTCCTTTTGTTGGGGTGGTTTTTTCGCTCTGCGGACAAAGACGCGAAACCGTTACAGGCGCGAAGAGGCGTATCTAATGCTGCTTTACTTTGATGAAAACAGAGTCACGCTTTTTGGTGACCTGCTCCTATCTCCTCGCTCACCCAAAATTCCAAAGTCAAAGCCATCGTTAAGGCGCAGATTTTTTTTTAAAATTAAAGCAGTGTTCACAGTAAAAACAAAACCCCCGTTTTGGGAAATGCTAAACCTGTTTTGGGTATGAAACTAAAACTGGGTATGGCGTATTTTAGTAATTTTTCATCGTAGACCTATGATCAGCTACATCAATCGAAAGCTCTCGCCGAGACCTTTCGAATGATATGGGTGAACATTGGCCTATCTTGAAAAATAATTATAATCCGTGCCACCCCCGTTTTGGATTCACACCCAAAACAGATGTAGCATTCCCCAAGACGGGGTTTTGTTTTTACTGTTGCCCTGAGATTTTACCGAGCATTGATTATGAAAAAGTACGAATATTTTTAGTGCCAAAGCTTGGACTTTTTCATCTCTGGGATGCACTCCAGGTTAATCTTTCATCAGATCTGAGAACTGCTCAAATGTAACTAAAATTCTCATGCCTCGCTCCAAAGTCACTCCGCTCAAAATTTCTTTATAACTCGCTTCGCTAGTGCTCCGCGCCTTCTTAGATGCACATGTAAAAAAATGACAGTCTCAGTAACAAATACCTGTGACACTGACAATCGCGGTTCGTTCCTATACAGTCTACAACAAAATCTGTTAAAATTACTATCATTTTTTGTCGCCCCAACTATTTTCTTGACACCATTACAATTTATGTTGTAACTGTAACCAAGTAAAAATTTTCGTCTAAAAATTGTAATATTGACTGTCATTTTGTTGTGTGGACTATGAGACTAAATGAGACCGTCCTCACAAGCACTCGCTCCATCATACACTAGTTTGATGCGATATTTATGCTATTATTATCGAATTAGTATGTTGGGGGGTGCGGTTTGCTGGGCGCGTTCGCGGCTCCATCGCGCGCCGCCTCCCGTTGACAGCTGTCAACAGACCGACAAAAGCGCCGTGCTCCAATATGGAGGATCCGCCGGGCCGGGCGCCCAGTCCGGTGGGGAATTCATGATGGAGTGGCGCACCACCCTCCTGTCCCCTCCCCCCGCTTGTCCCCTCCCCTCTCGCGCCGCAGTCCCATATATTGTGGCGCTCAGAGAGGACCATTAATGCTGCGCCTTTCTCTACCACTTCATCATGACCACACACCGTTCAACACGATCATTCCCACTTCCCAGCAGATAATAGTCCGGTCGACCTACAGTCCCCCGATCTGGCTTAATTAAGGTAACAGATGCATTTTTCACTCTTTTTTGGGGGGGGGACGCGGGGGCGATACTGTATTTGGCGGCACGCCGCGCTACGGAACACCTTCTTGCGCTACGCACACGCCCACCAGCTGTTTACGGACACGCGGGATCACTGTCACCGGATCAGTGAAGCTTGTTCCTTTTGATGACGTTCCACAGAAATCAGCTAATCACTGATCTAGAATACATCGCAGTAAGTTCACGATTTTTTTTTCGGTGTGGGGTGAATTGGTCCACTAAAAGAAATGACAAACGTTGGTCCAATCGTGCAAAACTTGGGGAGGTGCTCTTATATTTCCGCTGAAATATTTTTTGCTGACCCTAAGTTTAAATCATGTAAGATTTGCCATTTGGGGGATTGGAAACAATGGATAATCTTTGACCAACACTTTACATCCTCCAAAACGCTAATCTGTCGGTGAGAGTAATTTTGGCGAAGATCAGATCTCAAGATACTCATCCTCCTCCAGCTGGGAAGTAAGAAGGGGCATCATGATTCGTGACAGTGAGCCCAGCACAACGTAACATTACCTAACGTAATCCAACCGAATCGAACTGATAGAACCTAACCACCCAAATTAACCTGATGAACATCCGCGCTTGTATGACATTGTCATAATATAATTCAAAGGTTGAATCTGGCTATTACATAAATATGTATAGAAAATGCATCTGTTAAAGTGATGTCTGATACTATGCTATACTTGAAACTAACACTAGGTTATCGGTTTCCCACGTTCAACACCAAAGGTCTGCCTGCGGAGCTCGAAATCCAATAATTAGCCTTGACACAGCGGGACGGCGGCGTCGGCTATCCCACTGGGTGCCTTCGTTCTCTCTACATCTTTCAGAAAAAATCTGAAATCAAGAAATATTATTTTATAAAGAGGAACTGAAGTATTTTCTTCCCAGTTCGAGAATGCTTTTTTTTTTTAAATAAATTTTCATTGCAGCCAAAAAGTTTTCCCCCCTCCTTGGTATGTGACCATTTCTATTATATAAAATGAAGGAAAGAAGTGTCGCCTTGTTTATTAAGAAAGGCCGATGATATTCGCACAAAGCATGCATTTGTATGGGGAGACTTGAACGCACGTAACCAACCTAATGCATTTTCTTATGGGGAGACTTGAACGCACGTAACCCAACCTCATGCATTTTAAATGGACAATTTGTGATGTTTGGCACAAAAACTATTTTTAAGATTTTTAGTTAATATCTAATAAATATATTTTTTTTATTCAGTTAAATAATTGAATTTGCAGAAATCTTCTTTTTAGAGATAAAATTCTGTAATCTACACTCGAATATGCATGTTGGCTACTTAATGTTTTGCTTTCGATTTCGTTTAACCTCAAAATAAGAGACATGTTCTGTAAAACTGTCCTATTCGGAACTCGTTACCGTGGTGATGGTGCACTGTAGTTGTAATGGTGTCATTTTATTCTTGCGTACTGTGATGATACAGTTATCACACATTAAATAATTATTAACCTATTCCCTGCGCAAAGGTTGAATGCCTAGTTTCTCGCTCCGTTTGCGCTTCACTCAATTTGGTGATTAAGGGAAGGATAAGGAGAAGTAGAAAATGCAGGTTTTGAAATTTGCGATGTGGCCCGTTGATGAAGATGTTTATTAAGATGACACAAAATGTGTGTATTTTAAAAAGAGATAATAAACGAGAGTGCGAGAGAGAGCGACGGTGTTGAAAGTACGTGCGATGCAACCGTTGCATATTGTGTCCAATACTTGGCTGATTTATTTGCGAAATAAATCAGTGATGGTGCAATCAATTAAAAGCCAGCTCATCAGATAACTCCAGCCTGCTGCAGCGGCGCATGTGGCTCAATTTCAACTCCATTTCCGGCGAGGGTGAAAAGTTGACATATTCCCATCAAGCAAATATTATGATAAACGTTCTATGCGCATGTTTAACCCGTACTGTCTTGTGTCCACGGAACGCCCGAAATTTCCATGGAAAGAATGTAAAGAAAATTTGATCATAAACAGCGAAGCAGTATTTTGGGAAGAGTTAAGACATGTTACTTCAATGTTGAGGTCGAATTTCATGAAAAATAATAGATTAAAGATTTTGTCGAAAATAAATATTTGCTGCGGGAACACAGGCGGTGTTGCGTTTAAAAGGGCTTAAGGCGTTTTCGTGGTGTTTTTTTGGCACTTTGATGAAATTCGGACCTTGAAAATATTTGTTCGATTCGTCACAAAATTTTATTTCAGGAAAATTTTTTCAAGTAATTTTTTATTTCAAATTAAAACATATGATTGGTATTAGTCCAAATAAAAATAAGAAACCATGCCGCTTTGCACGGATTATCCAATTAAGTTTGAACTTTCTCAAAAAAAAAGGCAGGCCCTTAAGGTACGATTTAAATACTGTTTAACCTCCCCTCCCACCTAAAAAAACAGCCAAAAGGTTTTACAAAAAAGAAAAATCCTGGGAATCGTAAATTTGATGAGCACCTCCATTCAGTCTTGTTCCTTGCCGGATCAGGGAAAATTGAGGCGTGCCAAAAAAATGTTATTGATAATAACTGTAAGAAATGGTTGCAATGAAGATGTTTACCTTGGAGCCGTACCGTAATTAGCGATGGAGCAAAACAAATTGTTCTATTTTAACAGCTTGTGAAATCCCAGCTGCCAACAGGCCCAAGATTGATGGCGTTTTATCCGGGCACAAGGAACACGTTCGGAATGTATAAATAACAAAGTGTCGCCTTTGATGATTTACGTTAAATTAAGTTGAGCAGTAAACACGCAGCCCTTCATACTCCCAATTTACTTCTCCAGCCCAATAATTAAGAAATCAAACGCCCCTAAATCATGCAGGTTGTTAGCTACAAGCACGGCTTCAAGCATGGATGCTGGATCTTGCCTCGGCATCCGTGAACGACGCGGTTTTGAATTCAGTCTTGCAGTTAAATTCGCATTAGCCATTTGAACTGGTGAACCTTAAGAACAGATTCAGTTCCTCGTTTCGTCTTTAGGTCAAATAACGTTCACTCAGGCGCCATCGGTTTCGATTTGGTTTATTGGTTACGTTAGGTCATCCTAGTTTAGTTATGTTAGATGAATTTTTGTCGATCTGGTTCGTTTATGTAAGGGTAGGTTAACCCAACTTAGGGCAAATAAGGTGAACTTAACCTACACGTTTTTACAGGATGTCGTTTTACCCTCATAATGTACAGGAAGTCTGAATCGGACTGGATTACAAAGAAAGACAGATCAATCGTTAAAACTATGCTACTGCCCAGAAATGCCGATCGTGGACTACTATATTTACTAATCAGGAATTTTGGCATTGCGGCGTCAAACTTATTCAAAAAAAAAAAGATATGTTGCATGCTTTTAATTTTTGTAAGAATCGTTCTCCATAAAAAGGATTTTTGACGATTATGTTATGCAATAAAACGTTTTAGATACTCACGAGATGAAATTTACTCGTAATATATTGAGGTTCGCAGCCTTGCAACTACCGCGCAGAAGTGAGGGTTATACGACCTAGCGTCTACCATCCGGGGAGAAACCGAATCAAGATACAAGACATCTTACCCGATACCGTTGTATGTCGCTAATTCCTCTAGTGCAATTAATAGTGCACTCGAAAAACCGCAAACTGTAATTCTGGAAGTGCAGGATTAAGTGCCTAACTGGCGATGAACGCAGTATGACTCACAGGTTTCCACGGTCTCGCCATCCTCAATATTGGTATCGAGATAAATAAGAACATTTTCCATAATCCGTCTTGGTGCACGTGTCTCAACTATGATTTATTATTTTTGTTGGAGAGGCCCGAAAGAACCGAGCGGCGCGCCTCGACGCACGGAGCAGTTTGCACGGTCGCCATTTTGGATTCAATATATTATCTCCAAATGATAAATGGCCGCGGTTCCAACTTCGTACTTAAGTCGTCGTGTCATATTAAAAAACAAGAGAATATCATAATCAACCCACCTCAGCTCGTATGCAGAGGACCGCCTTCCAATCCGCTCTCAAATCCAGAACCTGCATGTGTCTCCATTTTCGACAAAACGCCTAATTTTTGCGGAAGAACGCCGCCGTTGGAAGCATGATTAATAGGAAACTATTAATAATGCAATGTTCATGTCACCGCAAAAGGTATTCTCAAACTTGAGAACGGAATTCGGTATCGGGATTCCTGCAGGGTATGTAATTAGTCTGGGTCTTCTGGTTAGTTTTCAAAAAAGATCTCTTGGCCTCAATATCGATATTAACGAAAATCTCTTACTCACGTATCAGCTTTTTCTTTTGATATAGCTTGTGTTAAGAGGTCCATCTTGAAAACTGCCCCAAATGTCACCCTAGGTACAACACTACCGATGTTCAGATACTATTTTTATCACGCCTTTCACGTGGCTGATTAACGAGCTGTTGGTAAAGCGATGAGGCTTGTTAAAGAACGTGCCTGAGCAGGGTGTATAGAAAACTAATTTGTCTTGTCGAGAGCTCTAATTTTTCCCTTATAGGCCATACCTCCTCGCACCGTAACTCACGCGGCTGGGCACCTTCCCCATCCCTCGCCCCCATACCCATAACCCCCTATCCCCCACAGCCCCGATCTCATCCCCCGCCCCAGTCTCTAGCGCGGCCCCACCTCCAGCCCCAACAGCCTCCATCCTCACCCCAGCAGCTCCACAGCACCAACGCTGGCCTGTAATGAAAGATCAGCCTCCTAGACTCCTTGCACATCATTTTAGGCTTTGTGTTAATTATGTCCCCCTGCTGCTGTTGGTATCCAAACAATGCGTATCTCACCGAGCTCATCTCTGCCTCCTCAGATGATGGCCACCGTAGTCAACATTATGGCTTCGCAAACGCCGCATGAACCGATCGTTAAATTGGACCTGCTGAACACGCTCTGACATGTCCACCCCCCTAGTTAAATATGGTGAGTGAAAAGTAACCGTTGTATTATCTGCAATTTCCCTGTGGGATCAGATTTCTTGTTCTTTCAAATTTCAGGTTAGTTAGATTAAGTTAACCTGAATTACGTCTGTTTAGATGACTTTTGCCTCGTTCCGCGTTCTTTCCAATCACAATCAGTAGTGCCTTGCACCTTGTCTCGCCACCGGTATATTTGACCAGGGGTGGTTTCGGGGAGGGGGGGCGAGGTCAACAGGAAGGCAAAGAGAACGACATAATTTTTAGCAAAAGAAGGTAAAAATGAGCGGGGGAAGAGAAAGGAGAGAAAAATAAGGGGGGAAAAACGGAAGGAGGAAATACCGTAGTAAAGTAAAAAGAAAAGGAGGAAAGAAACCAAGAGAGGGAGCATGGCAACGCAAAGATTCGTTCAGTAACACAAGCGGACATTTATAAAACAGTATGTCGTCGGTCAGTCCGTAGCTCTTAAGTAGAAAATTTCAGGTCTGCATGAAAATATCCAAATGAATTTTGGAATTTTCGTACGCTCAGTTTCGCCCTCAGTTAACGATTTTTTAGAATTTTCTTCGGAAAGTTAGGCAACCAGCATGACACCTCCACTGTTCGCCCTCCCCAAGCGAAGCCCCCTAAACTGCCGTTTGTATTTAACTTCGACCAAATCTGGTACCTCACCGTTCTCAACGCTGCCATCAGCAAAGGCGATGGACTTTTAGGTTGAGTAAGGAGGCACTCGTTTATGTAGTTTGTCAATTTTAAAATCTAAACGAAGTTAGGTGCCCTTTGCCGCGCTGCGCTGTAACAGGACCTGACAACGAAAGGCGAAACAGAAGGTATAAATGGCAGTGATCGAGTTAATGCACAGCCTTTGTGTTTTCCTCGGAACGGCAAATTGTCCCCCTCGAGTGTTCGACCTCGTCACATCTCTTAAAGCGGCGGGATTTATTGCTGCAAGCTAACTACTCCAGTATTCAGGTATGCAGCCAAGCGATAAATTTGTTCTTAGCTTTTAGATCCTACTCTTGTCGCATTTTTCCCTTCCCACCGCCTTGCAGCGTGAGCTTTCCGCCCTCCACGTCTTTGCGAGTCGAATTTAAATAGAGGGGACGAATAGATTCTACGGCGCACCGTGCCGCGGCTCGCCTGCCTTCCTCCCACACGCTCTCCAGCAGTTCCTCCATGTTTTCAGCAGTGAGCAGCTGTGAACACCAAACACATCTTCCTATTTCCAAGTTTAAAAGGCTCATCCATCACTTCCGCCTTGAAATAGGACGGAAAAACTTGACAAAACATGATTTAGGCACTATTTTAGCGCCTGGCCCCGGATTTCGACCCAATCCATTATCCGAGCCACAATGCAATGGATTCGAGATCAGCGCAGGGAAACTTATTTAAAATGCTGGCTTGCGGAGAAGACTTTGAAACGCAAGGTTGCGAAGGAATCGTTGATCTTACGACGTGCCCCTTCCTCAGACTAGTTTTTGACTCCTCCCACCTCCTCCATGGTCAAACTTCCAGAGCACGTTTAGGGTTGTAACTAAATTCTTTGCATTTCGACTAATACCAATATTTTAAATATTTTTTTAGTAAATTTTAAATCAGTTGTAAGTGAAGCGGCCTCTACACCCTCATTCGTTGCTGACAGTGGTTTGTTGCCCTGGTGAGTTAGTAGTTGGTGCTGTGAGTAGAAAAAAATAAAATGGGGCTACGAGTTCTATCGGTTTTAGCCCCGCAGTGATACATGATATTGTTTAGGGTAGCAGTTCGTACTAGTATTTTTTGGTCTTGAAGTCAGGGGGCGTTGTTGGGTGCCATCGATTGTTATAGTACTTGCTTCACTCGCCCATAAACTGACTTGTTGACGGCTAGGAGGAGTTGCGGATAGCCGTGCAATGAATAATCCTTGAACTATCTCCCTTCTTCGACCGCGCCACTCTTACTCCGACTGGAGTCGCAAGCAAAGAATTTTTAAGGACACAATGTTTATCTCTCGTGTTTAACATTTAACGCCGAGAGAAGGTTGTGCGAGCCTTAAGACTATCCTTATTAAGAATATTGTTTAATGAAATCTAACTTAACCCATGTTAAGAGTAGCAAAGCATCTTGCCGCATACTTCTCGGTGACATCAGCTTCTAGCCATCAAACAAGGTCGTCACGCAATCGAGAGTTCACAAGAGCGATTCATCAATAGGAGGTTATGTATAATCTTTCTTTATTTTTTTAGTTGATCTTTGTTCTATTATCCTGAACGTACGCCTTCTTACCCATCCTAGGAGAACATCGTCGTTCGCAGGAGTCCTTAGCAAATGCTATTCGTAGGGTGAGAACTAATCTTTTGAGAACTGTTCCAGTTTTCCTCTTGGCGACAGGGAAAACGTTGGGCGAGGATACGGCAGCGCTAAGGTCGAATAAAATACACTAATCCATAGGAAAAAGCGGCCATAAATCTGCGGAGGCTCTCGCCGCGCGTCGCACGCCTCTCACGCCGGGCAGACGAGACACTCGCGTCTTTAATGCCTTCCAATATCGCGGCGCGGTTCGCGCAGTGGCCCCCGCTCATGCCGTACCCCCAGCGAAGCACGAGGAGGTTTACAAACTTAAATAAGAGCCCCCTCAAAAAAAAGGAAAAGAAAAAGAGTTTCCATAAAAAATTAAGAAAAAAGTTCAAAAATAAAGAAGAAAAAAGTTTTAAAAAAGAAAAAAGTTCCAAAAAAAGGAAAAAAAGGAGAGAAAAATTCAAGGCGAAAGAAGGCACGATGAAAAGATTTCTCAAATTGCGAGGACTTAACAAAAAAAAACAACAAAAAAAACGTCTTAAACGTTCTTATACCGAAGAGAATTCTCTTCATGAGATTATCCTTTTGCGACCAATTGCAAGTATTTAAGAGAGAGATATTCAATTCAAGTCTACTACTTTCTCTTTGTGTCCCATACTGGAGAAAATACCTTATTGCTAAGTACAAATTGCACATTATAGGCAGTGTCGCATTCGAAACCAATTTTTTTCGTATTTTTGTGATAATATCAAAGCCTTTACACTGTATACAGTTGCGCTTAGTCATAGGTTAGTTTAGTGGTGTTTCCAACATTTTCCTGAAACGAAAATTCCCTAAAGGATACTTCTTGAAATTTAAAGGTTGGGATGCGACTTGACTCAAGATCTTCACGCAACTTTCGATTTGTTTATAGTGCTAATGAAGCGCATTCAACATCCAATCAGAGTCCACAGATGGGAGGACACTTTTACCGGATCACAACTAAAAATTCTTCCGGGTTGAACTTTTATTGGTAGTATTTTGCTTTGGATGAGAGTACGCAGGGTAGCGGAGTAGTGCAAACTTCCGCTGCGCCGCGATTTCGGAAGCTGTTGGAGGGGCGGGGAGGAGAGAAGCGGTTGGCAGGGCAAAGAAAAGATGCGGAATTCGTAGACCAATAAAAGCCTTATCTTCCGCGGCATGCGATTTATACCGCTCAAAATATGTAGGGTCATTTCAGGCTTTGCCGCGGTGTATCTGTCTCTCTCGGGCGCACCCACGCCCCGCGCCCCGCGTCTCGCGTCTCTCTTCCCACTGCTTGCCAAGGACCACTTTCTACGAGACATTTATTTTTATCTTTCTGACTAGTTTACGAGATAAAAATAAATGGTTTGAGTCTTTCACGTAGTGACGTAGTGCGGGGGATCGGGGGCGAAAAGTTTCTCATTCAAGTCGCCCTCAATTTATATATTCGATAACATATACAAAGGCAAATAAAATACACTGGGCTGAAAGGGAGACTGCGGAAACTTCGATGCCCCTAATCTAGCCGAACCAAAACGAACATTAGCTCATACAACGTACGAAGCCTGAGAGAGTTTAACGAACCCATCTTAGCCTAACTTAACCTACCTACCTTTCCTAGCATACCGAAATCTTCTTAACCGAACTTACTTGTTCACCTGCCTTCATCGAAAAATATGTAGTTTGCCAAAAAGCGCTTCAGTTCCAAAATACCATCACATGAACTTTTATGTGTTTTTTTTTAAATCACTATAGCGAGTATATCAATCGCAGTATTTAGGCTTATTCTCCGTTAACATTAGGCCTACAAAATATTTATTTAAAATGTATAGGCGTAAAATTTAAATTTCGAGAAGCCTGAAGAAATAAACCAAAAACTTAAAAAATCCAATTTGAAAAAAAACAAAAAGAAAACAACTTTTTATTTATAGCATTGAAAACGTGCCTAATATTTCAACGAAGGGGGGCTCCCTCTTCATTATTAGTAATTTTCCGGAAAAAAAATAATTTTCAATCCGCCAAGTTTTGAAGTGTAATCATTGGACAGTTTTGTGAATTCTCTCATTAATTTCTTAGGTGACCGCACGCAACTTACTATGCTTCGAGCGAAAGCCGTGCTTCGAGTGAAGCTCCGCTTGGAGCGAAAGTAGGGATGGGATGCGACAACAGATTTACATGGGGTTAAAAACAAGTCGTGAGTTATGGCTCCGCGTTCAGCAGTTTCTGTTTGGTGAGAGTGAGATTTTGGGGCCTTTAAGTGACGCTAAAATAATCACCTCCAAGTCTACATATTCAGCCAGACAAATTACCTTCACCACGAGTGACTCCAGCATGACTATGAAATCGTTTCAGTGTTGTGAAAACCGGGGAACGATATAACAATAATGTTGTTCAATAATAATTGCTTTACTTATAAATTCGACAAAAAAAATGAAGTGGACAAGGTATCTTTTAATTTTTGGGTGAGAGGATTGGTTTTGTAGGTTTGTAAATAAATAGTAATGCGGTTGAAAGGGTTATATTTTCGGTATTGAGCATAGATTCAACAGTGAAGAGGAAGTTTTGGTGTGAGGCGAGGCGCCGACTGTCCAGCGAGGGAAGCTTCCGCTGTTTTGCTGGTCGTGTACTTTCCTTCGCAGACCAGTGGACGTTCCTGCGAATTCCATGGATTTTCGGTCGGAAGAGCGCGTCGCGTGGGATGCGGGCGGAAACACGAAAAAATCGCGCAAATAATTCTTTCTACTTCTTTTATAAAAGCATCCCTTACGTTATTGCCGGTTGGGGCAAAAGTTTCATTCCGAATGTCTGAAGAAAAGCGGCGATAAAAAAATCTCATTCGTTACTTATATTATTGAACGAACGTACCCGATATGAGAGTGGCGATGTCCGGCTAAACGAGTTCGGATTCAACCGAGTTTTCCCGAAGTCGATCACCCGATAGGATCGGCTGTCATCGCATCTCGACTCCTGTTTTTGTTTTTTTCATACATTTTAAAATATCATTTTTTTTTATAAATGTAATTTTTTAATTTTTTAAATTTATTTTTCGGCATGAAGGGACTCAGTGAATCGATCGTGAATTTCTAACAATGTGGATTAGCCGCACAAGACCGGATCGATCCCTCCAAAGGGGGGAAAAAAAGGGGCACGTTTCCAAAATATATCAAGTGATATGTTACATTTCAAAAATCGATCAACAGCAGTGTATAAGGATACTATCTGATCCCTTTCAAACTAACAGGTTTATTTAATCGATTTTTCAAAGTCGCATTTAAACTTTATCGATTTGTTGATCGGAGGGATCGGGATGTCGATCTTCGTTTATCGACATGATTTTCAACCACAGATCAAGTTGAAAAGATATTCGACTAACCGATCTCGAAATCGACTTGCCCAAAGAATCCAAACAGCTCTCCAAAACCAAAACTTTTAGATTTTGGACTCATTTTGTTTACCAAATTCGTCGAGGGGGACGCCTGGCTAACCCATTGGAATAACCCAAGCCTATTAGCCTTGCCAGATCAGGTATCTCGGTATCTTCGTCAATTTCAGTGGAACGGGTACACACGAAATCTCTCAAGGTAATGAACGCTCTATTATTTATTTAATCTGCTTGAATAAAGCAGTGAGCAGTCAACAGTGTTTTGTTCCAAACCACTTGTTTACGACAGAATCAAGTGATGGGTGAAATTTTGCGTGCCCGTTTCTTTCCATCCGATTATTCATAAGTCAGCACTGCGAAGCAATGGAAGTGAAATACTGGCTGCAGACCGAAAGGGGACCCAACGGGGCCAGGGACCAAGGGGGCAAGGGCCCGAAGGGACCGGGGGACGATGAAAGGGGTAGCTGGGACCCTTCACTGGGTGCTCCAACACAACATCCGGTTTTTAGAATACAAACCCGGAGACACTTTGCTATTGCGCCAAATCTTCTGAATGAATGGATGACAGAGTGGGGAGTAAAATGGCGCCCGGGTGTTTTTCATCCGGCAAAAGCGAGACGCAGCGTAGAAACATTTTTGACAAGCATTATTCGAATCAATCCCGTTATTTCCATTTGAATCCGGTGACTTTTCCCTCTCTCGACAACTGCACAACACGCCTAGTCGAACATGATGGATTTGAAGGGTCGTTTTCCGATCGGTTTTGTTGCAAGTTCGTGACGGAAGGTACGTAGATGAGGATACAGAAAAAGCTAACTCCTCTTTTGGGTAGTCCCACACCTGTTTTGAGTATGAAGATAAAACAAAAGAAAAGCGATTTTCTTTAATAAACCTATCATCAGCCTTTATAAATGAAATTTTCTCGTCCAGAGCTGGCGATTGTTATGGTTATTCATTGGGGTAGGCCTATATCTTAAAATATAACCAAATTACGCAAGAGGTAACACCTTGATAAAAATTTGTACATCGGATATCAAAATATCAAGGATATCAACAGGATATCAGAAGTATATATTGAACGGATATCAAGAGAAAATTGACGAAACATTTAAACATCTGATTTCAGCTGAATATCTAAACTGTCTGATGGATATAGCTCTATATCAGCGAGGTATTAGTCTAGTGGGCAGTGGTCAATGAGTTTAAAACAAATCACGGGAAGATCCATCTTTGGCAATATATATTTTGTGTACACTAGTTTTACCCGGTTTCACCTAGCTTGAAAGTATGCATGTGGTTGCCCTGGTGAAGTTAGCTTTTGAAACCTTTGAATAGCTGAAGAGATCAACGGGCAGCTCTTTTTGGGCCCTTACGTTTGATATAAAACGATTATCATCTTTTTAGAGAGCTATTTAGTGCACATATGGTTTAAAATGTTCATCTAGGAAAATAGCAGGGTTCCGACATGAAAACTCGCTCAGCTCATTTGGCGAAGATCGCATTTTACATTCGCTTTTTCGAGGCGTTTAATGAAATTATGAAGCAACAGGTCACGTTTTGAATCACTTCTGGCATCCCTCGCTTAATTTCAATCGTAATATCT